>Ga0129317_1000376_pt1 | contig 49087 bp, 44 predicted proteins | sample Cm1ome_FD_94430 | JGI IMG/M metagenome (GOLD analysis project Ga0129317, IMG submission 94430) | Eastern black-and-white colobus group fecal microbial communities from Wisconsin, USA - Cm1105 metagenome | ecosystem: Host-associated > Mammals > Digestive system > Large intestine > Fecal | place... | reverse complement strand
TCCAAAAGAATACGGTAAAACTGGAAAACCTGCTGCTGATAGGATATAGCCCGACGCGGGTAGCCACGCCTTATTATATACTGACAGTAGGGCTGAATGTACTGGTACTGCTCCTCGCCATCGGCTGCGTGGCATGGGTACGCAGTTACTATATAGAAGTAGTCCAAAACCTCTTCCCGCAACTGGAGAGCGGTTCACTGCTTCCATGCATATTGACCGGCGGTCTGCTGTTTCTGGCAGTATCACTGCTGAACGTACTGGCAATACAACGGAAAGTCAGTAACCTCATCAGGTTAAGAAGATAAAGCCAGGCTCATCGGAAAACAGATAGATAAGTCCCGAAAATCAGGGTATTGCTCCTATCCCAACACTCGAAACAAACTTTATCCGTTTTCCTTTTCATCCAGCTTTTTCAGCCTCAACAATGCCTCCATATAGTAGTAATCAGCATAGATGATAGAGGCATCAATCTCCGACTTGGCAGGCCAGTGTCCGGTAGAGTGCAACAAGAAAGAGGGATTGCTTTTTCTACTCTGATATTTATCCGAACTAAGACTTTTCAACATCTTTATGGCAGCACCCTTGTACTCCCTCCCCTTTTCACCAGGCAGATAAGTAGAAAGCTCCAATAATGCGGAAGCTACTACTGCGGCAGCCGATGCATCACGTGGAGCATCCGGGATGGCAGGGTCATTAAAATCCCAGTACGGCACATAATCTTCCGGCAAATTCTTGAGATATACATCCGTCACCTTTTGCACAAAATCCAGATAACGGACATCTTTTGTTTCACGATAGACAGTAGTATATCCATAAATTCCCCAAGCCTGCCCACGGGCCCACATTGAATTGTCCGCATATCCCTGATGGGTACATCCCCGGATAAAATCCCCCGTCAGCGTATCGTAAACTGCTACATGACAGGAAGTATAATCCGGACGGAACTGGTACTTCATTGTCTTATCGGCATGAGAGACGGCTATATCTGCCAGATATGGATTACCGCCATTCTTGGCTGCCCAGAACAACATCTCCAGATTAATCAGGTTATCCATAATCGTATTATGCCCACCGAACATCTCCACATTGCGCGGCCACGAAAGGATAGTGCCTACACGGGGATTGAACAAGGTAGCCAATGAATCTGCCGTATTCAGAATCACCTGCTTGTATTCGGGATTATGGGTCAACCGGTACCCGTTTCCATAACTGCAAAAGACCAAAAAGCCCAAATCATGGTCGAAAGCCGGGATTTCGGAAAGGAATTTCAGAGAAGCTGTGAATTTCTCCGCTTCCTCTTTAATCTTTTCATCACCGGTGTACTCGTAATCATACCACAAAATACCCGGCCAGAAGCCGCTGCACCATTCATCTTTCGTAGCCTTGCGATAATTCCAGTCGTACTGGCCATCCAAGATATTACGAGGCATCATCGTATAGTCAATCTTACCTCCCTTTCCACGCATGATGTCCAAAGTACGATGCACCTGACGATTACAATAATCCAGTTCCTTATCAACAATCAACTCCTCTTTTGAAGTTGAACAAGCAGCAAGCAAACATAGTCCCAAGCCTGCCAATAGTGTTTTTGTTTTCATTTATCTTATCTTTTTATTTTTCTATGCGAAACCAGTCAGCATCAACCCAACCTCTGTCTTTACCGAACGGAGCCGTACTGAACAAACCGACTTTAGCGCCAATCCACTTGCCTTGACGTGCAGTAAACGGTTCACCGGCCGGTTGATATTTCTTTCCGTCCAAACTATAATGGAAATGGCAGACCCCATTCTTACCTACCTTTACCCGCAAATAGATGTCCCGTTCATAATTGGGGAACAGTCCGGCTTCAAGCTTCCGGCTTACCGGCAATTCCATCAAACGGGTAGAAGTTTCCTTATTTTGTTGCTCGGCATCTTTGCAGACCACCTGCTTCAGCACGAATCTGTCGCCTTGCTTCTCCACTCCAATGTAACAATAGTCCCATCCCATCACAATCAATCCGGATTGCTGTCCGTCAGCTTTAGCCACCACCTTCAACTTGGTCGTGGCAGCAAACTCTTCTGCCGGAAACTTTTGCAACAACAGATTCGGCACTTCCCAGAAATTCACGAAGTCCTCGGACAGCACATGCCCATAGATACGCATATACCCCAAATCGGAAGTAAAACCAAAAGCATCCTGATAATTGGCATGCCATTCCCATTGCAGCCCCAACCGGCGGGAATTGAACTCATCACTCTCTGCCGGAGTCTCTACCGGATATGTCTTCCCGACATTCGGTTTCCGATACCGTCTTACCGGTTCTCCGCAACCGTCACCGTCCTTATCTTCACCAATGACAGGCCAACCCTCCGTCCACTTCACCGGATTAAGATGAATGACCCGCCCATACATTGCTTTATCCTGAAAATGTACAAACCAGGATTCACCGGAATTCGTCTCTACCCAAGCGCCCTGATGCGGGCCGTTGATGTCCGTACTTCCTTGCGCCATCACCCTCTTCACTTCGTAAGGGCCATAAACATTCTTTGAACGGAGTGCCAGTTGCCAACCGGTAACCACCCCACCGGCAGGGGCCAATATATAATAATACCCATTGCGTTTGTAGAATTTGGGGCCTTCCACCGTATGGTTCACCCCGTCATTGCCATCAAATACCAACACCGGTTCGCTGATGACTTTGGTTCCTTCCGGATTCATTTCGCATACCGTGACGACACTGTTGAAAGCTGCACGGCTTCCGGCCCACGCATGAACCAGATAGACCTTCCCGTCTTCATCCCACAAAGGCGTAGGGTCTATCATGCCTTTTCCGGCCTTTACCAATACCGGTTTATCCCATTCACCTTGCGGGTCTTTAGCCTTCACCATAAAAATGCCGAAATCCGGATCTCCCCAATAAATATAGAACTCACCGTTATGGTAACGTATGGAAGGAGCCCACACGCCCTTTCCATGCTGAGGCTTGTTATAGAATTCTTCCGGTTCGATAGTTTTCAACGCGTAGTTTACCAGTTTCCAATTCACCAAATCCTTGGAATGGAGAATGGGCAACCCCGGAGTACAATTAAAGCTGGAAGCGGTCATATAAAAATCATCTCCCACCGCACACACATCCGGATCGGAATAGTCGGCATGCAGAACAGGATTCATATACGTCCCATCCTTCCGGTCGGCAACCCAAACTTTGGAAACGGACTGTCCACATACAGCCTGACAAAATGCAAGTACTCCAAACAGTATAAAAAACATCTTTACCATAACAACACCTTCTTTGAATAATCTATCATCTATACGTTCAAAGGGAGAATTACACCCAAACCTTTATAATATTTTTCCTTTATATTTTTTAAATCCCTTCGCCTCTTTCGCCTCCACCGGTACAAAACGAACCGCAGCACCGCCACTGGGCTTCAGGTCAAACTTCATCGTCATGGAAGCATCCACCAATAAATAACTGCATTCCACCTGCGTGCGTGTCTTCACCTTTTCGCCGCCATCGGTATAGACAGAAGCAAGATAGACTTTATTCTTATCCAAGAAATCCAAAGGAATTTCTTCTTCGGAACCTTCATTATTGGTCATCGCCCCCAAGAACCATTCCTGCCCTTTACGACGGGCCATCGTTATGTTTTTGCCGGGAGCGCCATCCAATACTTTCGTATCGTCGAATACAGTTTGCAAGTTCTCAAACCATTCCATTTCCGGTTCTCCGTGATAGAACGACGGTTTGTCATACCAGAAGATAGTTTGCAGCGGACTGTAGAACACGAGCGATGCTGCCAGTTGGTGGGCATGAGTCGTTTTCAGCCGTTTGTCGAAATAACAGATCGTATAGTCGGCTGCACCGTTTATCATGCGAGTGAAGGGAAGCGTGACATTATGAGTTGCATCGGGAAACTCTTCGTTTCCGCAAATACCTTCCTGAGTCAATAAATTCGGATAAGTACGACTGAAGCCTGAAGGGCGATACTCATCATGGATATTCATCAGCAGATGGTTCTCTGCTGCCAAGCGGACCATGTCGTGCAACCAGGTAGCCCAGCGATGGCTGGCGTATTGTACGAAACCGGATTTCACTCCGACAATTCCCCATTGGCGTAGCAATGGGAAGAGTTCACGCATTTGTTTCATGAGTGCATGCTGGTTGACGTACACCCAGATGCCAACTCCTTTCTCCTTACCGTATGCTACTACGCGGGGCATATCCAGTTTGTCAACCACTTTTGTAGCATCCCCGTCATGTGAAGTACAGGGCATATACCATTGCCAGTCGAAAAGCATATACGGAATATGATGTGCTGCACAGAAGTCGATGGTAGCAATAGCCCCTTCGGTGGTGATAGTCGTTTCGCGCATAATCTTGCCCGGTTTCACCCATGCGGCAGCATCGGCAATTTCGCACGGCGGATTCAGATTCTGGATGATATCATTGTGTTCCAGCAATTCACCCGGTTTGTCGGCTGCCATGACTATCTTCCAAGGAGTGGCATAATAGGTCACCACATCTACGGGGCTATACATTACAGAAGTCAACGTGTTCTTCTTATCGGTGGAGACGAGGTATTTGGTCAGGCACCAGTCGTCTACATCCGCATCTGCCAGTGCGGCCCATTTGCCATTCGGGAGTTCAAACGTAAGGGCACGTTCCACCGGATGTTTGATATCATCGATATTCAGGCGTTCGAAGAAAGCCTGTGCCCATTGTTCAGTCCATGCTTTTGTGCCTGCCGGTAAGGCGTATTCTGTGAGATCACCTACTACTTTATGAAAGATAGCCTTCGGATGTTCCGGGAAGAAATAGCGGAAAGCCACTCCTTCATTATAGGCACGTACCTCTATATTGAGCCGATAACCGGAGTTGTCTTTCTTGGAGAGACAAAGGGTGCCGGCCCGGTAATGATCGCGTACACTGCTACGCTCACCGTAAAGCGGCTGCCAGGTGAGGTTTATTTCGGGCTGGTAAGTCACGGAGTCCACTTCCAGATTGTCCATCCAGCAGGCAGGCTGTTTCAGATTTCGAACTCCCAAAGCCATTTCCCATATCCGGTTGTCCAGTTCCAACCCGGCACGCGACTCATTGACTACGGGTTGTGATTTGTAATCTACCCGATAACAAAGTTCGTTTACCGCAGGTGAAACCTGCTTTTGGTAAAATACTATTTCATGTGTTCCGTCAGGAGATGCCAGCTTCAGTTCCTTGCCATTGTCCGCAAAAAGGGAAGAAGCGAGAGCTAACATAATAATTGTTGAGCCGATAGTCTTCATATCCTCGTATTTATTGTTTTTATATAAATACGATTTAAGATATGGGGATACTCAATGTATTCTATCTTTTTAGGGAAATAATGTTCGAGACAGTTTGTGAAATGACGGGACTTCCATAAAATGACGAGAAACCATCTTCCTTTTGTGAACTTCCCTGTACATGGGCTATGAAGAATCCATATACCCGGCCCTGTTTATTGATCCATGGATAGGCGCCGGCCCAACCCGGTGAACTGATCTGATAGGCTTCTCCTGTTGCTTCATCAATGAGTTCCCTCCATTCTCCCAAACCGTATATACCGGTATGATATTTTTTCAGTGCACGTTCTACGTATTCACCCGGGTGAACTTCCGCATTTCCCACCTGGTCTGCCTGCATTTCATGTATGGTTTCGGGTTTCAGTATTTGCTTTTCTTCAAATACGCCATTGTGGTAGATCATATCAAGAAAACGCATGTAGTCGTGCAAAGTGGTACAGAGACCTCCACCCAGCATGGGAGCGTGTCCGCCATCCGTATTCACGGGCGTGAAGTGAGAGCTTTTCATTCCTAAAGGTCGGGCAATTAATTTCTGGAATAATTCCTCAAATTCTTTATTCATCGCTTTTTCTGCCATCCGGCCGGCTATCTGCATGGCAAGTCCGCCATATTCAAAACGAGTGCCGGGAGTGAAAACCGTGTCAAGTGGAAGAATCTCCATGACTGCCGAATCCAGCTGATTGTAATTGTCTACGCGTGGTTCCGGCAGGTAAGGGCGAACGCCTGATGTGTGCGAAAGCAACTGACGTAAAGTAATCATTCCTTTTACGTCGTTTTTAAATTCAGGAATCCATTTCTTTACATTATCATTCCAATCCAAATCGGTACGGTCTACTACCGCTCCGATGACTGCAGCTGCCACCCATTTTCCGGCAGAGGCTACATAGACTTTGGTATCGGGAGTGAATTCTTTATAGTTTTTCCAAAAGATAATGCTGTCATCTCTAACTACGCAAATGGCTGCACCGGGATAATACTCTTTGTCTATCCAACCGGTAATAATGGAATCGAGTGGTGCAAAATTATAAACCGCCTGCCTATTACTGGCAGGGCGGCATGACAGGAATAAAAGATAAATTCCCCAAAGAGAAACTGTAAGAAGATTCTTTTTCATCTACTTTGTTTTTAAATCCCAATATATAACATAACGTTGATGGTGCACATCGTACAGAGGTTTCAATATAGTACCTTCCGCATTTTTGAATTCCAGTCCTTTACCTGTACGTTGCAGGTTGCGTTCCGGATGTTTTAAGTCTACTTGCAATGTCGTATTCAATCCTGCCGGGATATGATAATCGTAAGTATAATAATCATTGTATAATGCCGGATCAGAGAATGGTGCCGGAGTTTGCATACCTTCTGTTCCCAATTCGCCGGCCAATACCAGCGGTCCGTATAGCAGAGCTCCCTTTTGAGGATTATCAGAAGTGGTTTCCAGCTGCAGGCTCATCGGATAATTGGCTTCAATGCGATCACCGTCTTTCCACTGGCGGGTTACAGCAATGTATGATCCCGGTTTCTGCTTTACCGATACTTTTTTCCCGTTGACGTTTACTTTCACGCCTTCACTCCATGAGGGATAGCGCAGATAAATCGTAGTGGTGACAGGTTTGTCTGTTTGGATGGTCAATGTAGTGTTTTCTTCTGCTGGGAAACCTGTTTCCTGACGCAGAGTTATTCCTTTTGCTTTCCAGTTTACTTCTGACGGAATAAAGAGATTCACGTAAATTCCTTTTTCATTGTGACAATAGATAGCTTCTCCGTATTTGGCATGACTTTCAAAACCACTGCCTACACAACACCAAAAGGAATTCTCCCGGGTACTATAAACTTTGTGAGAGCCGGAGAGTAAGGGCAAGAAATAGGATACCATTCCCGTTTCAGGATCTTGTTGTCCAAGAATATGATTATAGAGTGCACGTTCGTAGTAATCGGCAACTTTGGCATCTCCCGTCCAGCAGAACAGGTGACGGCTTAGTTTCAGCATATTGTACGTACAACAAGTCTCACCGGTATATCCGGTCAGATGTTTGGATAATTGTTGTGGATCGAAATAATGCTCTTTATCACTACTGCATCCCGGTGCAAAGGTATGGTGGTCTATCATGGTATGCCAAAAGAAATCTGTCAGTTTCCGACTGTCGTTATCCTGCGTCAGCTCGTAGTTGCGTGCTTCGGCAAGAACTTTTGGAATAAAGGTATTCGTGTGCTTGGTACCTAAATCATCGCGTTGTTCTTTCAGCGGATCTATCACATCATTGTGATAGAAGAATTCGGCAAGCCATTGATAACGCTCGTCGCCGGTGATGGCATAAAGATTATAAAAAGATTCGTTCACACCGCCGAACTCATTCCGTATCATCCTTTTCCGGGTGGCTTCATCCAGTGGTTTAAGTTTATTATAAGCCCAGTCACCCATGCGGGTCACAACTTCCAATGCCGGTTTGTTATCTGCATAGAGGTATTGGTCAATCAATCCGGAGAAGAGTTTGTGCAGTGTATACCAGGGTGCCCATACACTTGTCCCACGTATGTTCCGATTAATCAATTCTTCCGGATATGCACTGAGATATCCGTTTCCCAAAGCCGCCTGTACCTCTGCCAGACCTGTAACAAGGCTGTCGCCCTTCAACTTGAATATTTCACTTCCGGTAGATGCGTACATGAGCGCATAGGCTGATAGTAAATGCCCTGTTGTGTGTCCGCGCAGTTCACAGTCCAGCGATTCCCAACCACCCAGTTTCTTTACGGTCATATATCCGCCTTCACGCCCGGCAAATACTCCGGCATTGTTGCGGAAACCGTGCAGCAAACGATTGGTTGCTATGGAAGTCATCCAAGCGGAATCACGCATCATATTGTCGCGAAAGCGGCTTGGCAATAAACGCACGTCCTTTAAGTCGAAACTTTCTACCTGCATCGGTGCGGTCGTCACTTTTTTCATTTTTCCGGCATGCTGTCCGGGATAAACGGATTGGGCGGAAAGACCGGTTGATAGAGCCGCACAAATTGTCATTAGGATTAAACTCTTATTTCTCATAACCTTTTTATTAATTCTTTCTTTATATAAAAACTACGTTCCACCGGCTCGGCCGTCTGCACCTTACCTGCAACGCCGTATTGCCAGGCAACTACCGTCACTTTTACCGGAAATTTGCTGCGAGGAGGAATAGGAGTGAATACAATTTGGTCTCCTTCTATCTCGGCCGGACCTTCTTTGATGTAGTAAGAGACCGGCAGTCCGCAATCACTTGTGGCTTTTAAAGATAGAGACCCGCTTCCTGTTTCCACATCGGGCAGTCCCGGAAACAGTATATGCTGCCTTTCTCCTGCCGTATTCCGGTAGGGGATGCGGATACTGACTTCCTGAACGGCACTTTTATACCTCCGGTCTCCTGTCTGGCTTGCCAGCAGGCATATATCACCGGTGCGGCGTGGGTTATCCATACCCATCCGATAGAAAGATACCCTGAATGTCGTGTCATTTACCTTTTCTACCGGTCCGCAGATGCGACTGATTGTCGGCGTTGCATCTGCGTGTTCGTCAGACAGTTTCGTTCTCAGGGAATCCGTACATACGGCTTTCAGATGGAAAGTAATTCCATCGGCTTTCGGATTGAAGCGAGGCTGTACACGTACATGCTGTTTCTTGTCGTATGCCAGCAGACTGCCGCTTTGTTCAAATCCCAGATACTGTTCTTCCTTACCGCGACTTTGCACATACCGTGCTTCAGTCGCTTCTGCCATTTCACGGTCAAAATACCAGAAGGCGTCATGCACATCGCCTTTATATTGTGAGTAGAAAGCAGCTTTGGCTCGTTTCTTCTGATTGGGATGCCAGCGTTCTGCCAGCCAGCCTTTGGTCGGGTTTATCGGATTCAGTTTTACTTTACCGTCTTTCGTCACTTCATCCGTCAGTCGCAGGCAGACAGCCTTTTCCAGAAACAGAGCGATGTATGCGGCTGTTTCATCTGCCACATCAAAATGTCCCCGTCCTGCATCACACAGAAACGAAATGCAACTTTCAGGATACATCATGCGGAAAGCCAGTGCCGGATTTACCCGGGCTTCCCACCATTCATATTCTCCTTCAATCATCAGTCCGGGTATCCCGTTGATATTACGGGTACGTCCCCATTCCAGATTCTCACGCCCGTAGCCGGTCAAGTTCGTACGCGGAGCATCGCCGTGCAGGGAGATGACGGCCAAGGTACGTTCCGCATTCCATGCGGCAAAGTTCCAGGGATAAGTAGCCATGGCCGAATGGCCTATGGGCACGATAGGGACATTTTTCAGTTCGCTATATCCGCTGACGTCTGCCAAGTCGGCCATCATTTTCTCGAATATCCGTTGTGTGCCTTTCGATACATCCCATTGCTGGTCGATGCCGGGTGTTATCCATACAAAGCCGATTCCCAGCTTCTGCATCTTCTCGCGGAAAAGGGGATTGTCAAAAAGAGTTTCTTCGCTCATATTGTGTTGTCCTACAAGAATTGCTTTCACCTGCATACAGTCGGCGGGTATCCACAAGAAAGCCGTAGGATTCCGGTTCGTTTCGTTGGAGACGAATCCGTCAAGAGTCACAGACCATTGCCACTCTCCTGCCCGCAGGCAGGGAGAGAAGTAAAGCAAGAGGATTATTGAAAAAAGCAGTCTATATCTATTCATGGTTCTTTGGTTTTAGAGCCTGTTCAAATTTTATTCAGTATTATTTTGAGAGTTCTTTCTGAGGATGTTTTTCTGTTTTTATGAGGAGCATAGCGGGCTATGTGACGAATAAAAAGAGGAAAACAGACCGGAAAGAAGCTTGGGAAGAAGCTGAAGAAATACTTTTTGAAGAAAATTTAAACTGGCTCTTATGGTTCACTTTATTTTAATTCCTTTTATAAACTCATTGGTTACTACTCCTTTCAGGTCCTTCATCCGTTCTCCATTGATTACTACATTTTCAAACGTCACGTTTTGCACAGTTCGTTCTTTGTCCAGTCCTTGCATCAACGATGGATTCTCTCCTACTCCTGTGTACGTAATGTTCCTGAAAGTAATGCCGTCAATGCCGCTTCCCGGCTGTTTATCATATTTCCCGTTGAAGCGTACTTTGACATAGAAAAGCCGTCCTTCCTGAATATTCTCTACCCGGATATCTTCAAAAAGAACATTACGGACCTGGTTCTTGTCACCGCAATCCACTGTCATGCAACCTTGATAAATCGGGTCATCCTCGTCATGTTCCAGAATGTCGATGTGGCGGAAAGTCAAATTTTCTATTACTTCTCCCGTAGGTGAATCGGGGTCGCCATGGCCGCCTACATTGATGGGATGTGCCACATCTGCCCAAAGAATGGAGTTCTGCACAGTGATGTCGGACGAACCTCCCCACCAGTTCCAGCGGTGATTGTACAGAGCGATGCAGTCGTCCGAATTGCGCATGAAGACATTGTCAATCATCACACTGCGGCAGCACATCATGTCAATGCCGTCACTCCAACCCTTGCAACTGAATGATTTCAGGTTTTTGATGGTGATTCCCGTTGAACCGCCTCCGAATACGGTATAATGATCAGGGTTCACTACGGTAATTCCATCTATCAGCACATTCTTTGAGTCAGTCACTTCAATGCCCCGTATCGGATGGTCCAAGATGCCTCGTCCGATAATCCGGACATTTTCCGCTTTGTCTACCAGAAGTTTCGCTTTGACTACCGCTCCCGGTGCCAGATACACGGTGGTATTACCGGGAATACGGATTTGATTATTAGGTAAGTCTTTAGGACGGTGGACTCCCGGACCGAAGTACATGATGCCTTTTGTCTCTTTATCATATTTTTCTGTTTCCAAAGGATTGGCAAAGAGATGCAGATTGTGCAACCGGTCGCCATCAAATTCAATAGAGAGATACTGTGGCTTTTCCAAAGTGAAAAGAATGGCGTTTTGTATCTGCTTGTATTCAATACCTTTACTCAAAGGGCGTATGGTCACTTCGCGCACGCTGCCATTGTTCTTCTTCACCATTACCTCTACAGCACTTCCCATATCAAATTGCACCATGGAAGCATTCTGCACGTTGTCCATATCTACCTGTACGTTGTATTCAAACAAGTCTTTCCACTCACCGCCGGGGATGCGTACACGTACCGTGTAGTCGTCATTATGGGGCATGCCCGGATTTAAACTTTCAGGATATGTCACTAACTGTGCCTGTACTCCTGCGGTAAAGGCCAACAATAACATCACTACTAATTTGCAAATCTGTTTCATAAGTTCCATCGTTTTCTACACAAAATATACGATTGAAAGCCGAAAAGCACTTAATTTGCACAAATTTCATTAGCCCTACTAAGTGAACATCCCGTAGAAAACGTATTTCTACTTAAAACAACAATAATGCTATTACCAATGAAACTAAGAAAACTAATCCTTATCTCCGGCTTATTGCTCGGATTCGCTCAGACTATCGGCGCGCAAAACCAGTTAATCACCTATCCCGCTCCTCAGGAGGCGGAATTGAAGGACGACTTCACCGTCAAGGTGCGCCAACCGGGTGGAAAGTGGCAAACGATAGCCACCTATCCCGTCAAAGTGGACGAAGTAAAAGAGGCCCGGCACCATGTAAAGCTGGCCTCCATGAGCTATTTCGACTTCGATGGTGAAGTGGAAGTGTCGGTCACCGCCCATAAGGAAGAGATAGAAACAGCCCGCATACGTCCTCTTTCCTACGGCATCACTCCGCAGGTCAGCCGCAACACGCTTACTTTCAAGCTGAACTCTCCCCACAACTTGTCGATAGAAGTGAACGGCGACATCTTCCACAACCTGCACCTCTTCGCCAATCCGATAGACCGGAACAATCCTCTGAAACCGGGTATGAACCCGAAGAAATTAAAAAAGAACCGCAACTTGATTTATTTCGGTCCGGGCATACACCAATTACCGGGCGACACGCTGGATGTACCTTCAGGCAAAACCGTATACATTTCCGGAGGAGCCATCGTCAGAGGGTGCATACGAGCAAAGAATGCTGAAAATGTAACTATCTTCGGCCGGGGAGAAGTACATCCCGAAGGACGTGGAGCAGGAGTCAGCATCATCAACTCCAAAAACATCCGGGTAGAAGGCTTGATTACCACCCAATGCCCCACCGGTGGCTCAGACAGCGTGACGATACGCAACGTAAAGGCCATCAGCTCCTATGGATGGGGCGACGGGATGAACGTGTTTGCCAGCAACAATGTACTGTTCGATGGCGTATTTTGCAGAAACTCGGACGACTGTACCACTGTTTATGCCACCTGTATGGGCTTCAAAGGCGGATGCAAGAACATCACCATGCAGAATTCCACCCTCTGGGCGGACGTGGCCCATCCCATCTTCATCGGACTGCACGGCGATGCCGAAGGTCAAGAAGTAATGGAGAACCTGAACTATATCAATATCGACATCCTCGACCATAAAGAAAAGCAGATAGACTATCAAGGCTGTATGGCCATCAACGTAGGAGACAACAACCTGGTCCGCAACGTGCGTTTCGAGAATATCCGCATAGAAGATTTCCGTCAAGGCCAACTTGTCAACCTACGCATCTTCTTTAACAAGAAATATTGTGCGGCTCCGGGCAGAGGGATTGAGAACGTGCTCTTCAAGGACATCACCTACAACGGAGAGAACGCCGAACTGTCCATCATTGCCGGCTACAACGAAGAACGGAAAGTGAAGAACATCCGCTTCGAGAATCTCAGAATCAACGGAGAAGCTATTTACGACGACATGCCGGGCAAACCGAAATGGTACAAGATGGGAGACATGGCACGCTTCTTCATCGGCGAACATGTGGAAGGGGTGACATTTACCAAATGATGTGCTTGTTGAGTGCAGGAAGCAAGGACTCCGTGAAACCATAACGCACTTCGCCGTTGGGATAGGCCAGCCGGTAAAGACGGAAAGCAGGGTCATACCCCTTTATTGTCAGGTAGCCACTCTGATAAAGTACCGGAATAGGGTCGACAATGTGGTCGGTAGGCGCATCGAACTGTTCATCGGTAGCCGTAAGTCCGTCCAGGCTCTGCACATCGAAATCCGTGCGTTGCAATATATCAATCAGAAAGGTAGGAGTGCCCGTAGAGAACCAGAAGTTCTTGTACTCCTTTGCATCGAAAGCGTTGAACAAGCTGAACGGATTATAGATGTCGGCACAATTCTTACTGAAATGATAGCCGTCGTACTGCCGTTTCAAGTGAGCGCAAGCTTCCTCATAAGTCCCATTGTTTGCCTTGGCCATTCGCTCGATGTCCGGTTTCAAGTCTGTGAGCAATTCTTGCTCGGTGATGCCGCAGAGTGCACTGAAATCATCGTGCATGCTAATGTTCTTCAGATTATTCAGTTCGCTGAAGATGCTCAGTTGGCTGAACTTGCTGATGCCGGTGATGAAGAGAAAGCGAAGATACTGCCCCAACCTCTTGAGGGGGGCTGAAGAACTTCCGCATCTCGTTGCGGAGCTGTTGCTGCAAGGCGGTGTCGGAATTGCTGTCCAACAAGGGGGCATCGTACTCGTCAATCAGCACGACAACCTGCTTGCCGATCTGCTCGGAAGCTCTCAGAATGATGCCTTGCAGACGCTCGGAAGCGGTCTTTTCCGCTTCATCCTTTCCATAAATCTTTTCCCACCGGTGCAGGAAGAGATTAAGCTGCCCCGTAAGGTCGGTCAGTTCCATGTATTTTGTTAGGCTGAAATCGATGTGCAACACCAGATAGCTTTCCCAATCCTTCTCCCAGCGCTCCATAGCCAACCCTCCGAAAAGGTCTTTCTTTCCTTGGAAGTAGGCTTCGAGCGTAGACACGAGAGGCTCTTGCCGAAACGGCGGGGACGGCTGAGGAAATAGACCCGGTCGGTATGTGTCAGTCTATAAACCAGTTCCGTCTTGTCTACATACACACAGTCGTTGTTGCGCAACTGTTCAAAGTTCTGTATTCCTATCGGGTATCTTCTGTAATCTTCTAACATGGCTATGGAGAAAATCAATGGTTATAAAGACAAAGGTAGGAATTTTACTTATTATATTCACAAACATCTCCCATGTTTCTCATGGCTTTTTCATTTAAGGGAGTTATCGGAAGTTAGAAGGAGTTATCACCCTGCAAGCTTAGGAGTTAAAAGCCGATAGTTCTGTTGATGTATAGCTATACTATCGGCTTCTAACACCCTTTAACTCCCTTAAATGAAAGAGCCGTATATGTTTCTTCTGTTCACTCCTTATATTTAGCAAAGGCTCACTATAGTGAGCCTTTGCTAAAAAAGTACCTGATCGTCCATCATTCCTTTAGCCGCTCCGTATTCTTCAATGCAGAATGCCACGAAGAGGGCTATGTCTCTATCTTTCTTGCTCATTGTAATTCTCCTTTCTACGGCTCTGCCACACATGTTTGCCCTATTAACACATCATTTATCAAAACGACATTAGAATATTTCCTGACTTTGACAATGGGACATGAAGGGGACGCAGTAGCAAGTCATCCACCTTTATTTACAGTACGAAGCCGTAAAAGTGCTTCTATATAATAATAATCTGCATACATAATCGAAGCATCAATCTCACGCCCGCGAGGCATATGGCCTACAGAATGAAGTAAAAAAGCTGTATTAACCGTACCCGACTGATAAGCCGATGAGGAGAGATTCTCCAGCATAGCTATAGCTACATCAAGATAATGGCGTGATTTTATCTCATCATTTACATAGCCCGAAAGTTCAATCAACGCCGAAGCCGTAACAGCAGCAGCAGATGCGTCTTTAGGAGGGAGCAATGGTGACATTGGCGCATCAAAATCCCAATATGGTACCATATCTTCAGGCAAACGACGAAGATAAGCATCAGCCGATTGGCAAGCTACTTCAAGAAAACGTACATCACGAGTTTCACGGTAAACCATCGTATAACCATAGATGGCCCAGGCCTGACCACGAGCCCACATTGTACTATCAGCCAATCCTTGATGAGTGACACCTTTAATAAAATGGCCATCCAGTGTATCGTAAACCGCAACATGGTAGCACGAATGGTCTGCACGGAAATGATATTTCATAGTTGTTTCTGCATGTTTTACGGCTACATCATACAACCATTTGTTGCCACCGTTCTTAGCCGACCAAAAAAGCAATTCAAGATTCATCATATTATCAATAATGGTGTTATGAGGCCAATTCATCTTTTTGACCATACCCGGCCAAGATAATATGGTACCCACTTTGGGATTATAGAGTTCGGCCAACGAATCTGCCGCATGATGAAGTGCTTGAGCGTACATAGTATCGCCTGTAAGACGATAAGCATTACCCACACTTGGCATCATAATAAATCCCGAATCATGCGAACGAGCCTTACGATAAGCTTCCGGCAACAGAATACGAGTAACATTTTTAGCTGCATGCAACCATACCGTATCCTGAGTCGCTTCGTAAAGATACCATAATGTACCCGGCCAAAAGCCACATGTCCAAGAACCTACATGAGCATACTGCCATTTTTTCTGTCCTTTATCAATCGTATTGGGAATCGAATCTACATCAGAAAGCATTTCAAGAGTTTTTATAGCCTGACGGCTACAGTAAGCAATAGCAGAATCCACATTAAAATCAGTGGTACGATGGGTATGGGAAGAACACCCAAATGCGGCAAGCAGTAATCCTGCAAATAACGCATTCCTCAATCTAAAATGTTTTTGCATAATTAGTAAGTAACAAGTTTATTAATGATATATTTATAAGCATATAAAAAATTACGAACCAAAAAGTAGAAATACTCAACCGCCCCGACAAATTAACTATCCGGTTTAGGTAACAGTCCTGCTTGATACGTATATTATAAAAACATCAACCAATTTGTTTTATATGAATAGATACCTAACGACCGTCCTTGTATCCATGATTTGCAGCCAGCAATTGTGGAGTAACTCGATACTCGATTACGAGAAGGACAAGTCAACCGTCAAAAACATCTATCACAAAGGATGGATTGACTTTAACAAAAATGGCGTGAAGGACATCTACGAAGACAGTTGCGCCCCACTTGAAGTAAGGGTGCAAAACCTGCTCTCGCAAATGACTCTCGAAGAAAAAAGTTGCCAGATGGCTACACTGTATGGTTCAGGCCGCGTACTCAATGACGCCCTTCCAAGTGATAACTGGAAAAACGAAGTATGGAAAGATGGCATCGGGAATATTGATGAAGAGCACAATGGGCTTGGCAGCTTCAAGTCTGCATACTCTTTCCCCTATGCACACCACGTAAAGACGAAGCACGCCATTCAACGCTGGTTCGTAGAAAATACACGGCTGGGAATCCCGGTAGATTTCACCAACGAAGGCATCCGGGGGCTATGCCATGACCGGGCGACCTACTTTCCTGCCCAATGCGGACAAGGAGCTACATGGAACAAAGAACTAATAGCCCAAATAGGCGAAGCTGAAGCCCGTGAAGCCTCCGTACTGGGATATACCAACATATACTCCCCCATCCTCGACATCGCACAAGATCCCCGATGGGGACGATGCGTAGAAACCTATGGCGAAGATCCCTATCATGCAGGACAAATGGGAAAGCAAATGATTCTGAGCCTACAAAAGAACAAGCTGGTCTCTACCCCAAAACATTTTGCCGTCTATAGCATACCGGTAGGTGGACGTGACGGAAAAACACGTACCGACCCCCACGTAGCTCCCCGAGAAATGCGCACACTCTATCTCGATCCTTTTAGAGTGGCCTTCCACGAAGCCGGTGCGCTGGGAGTAATGAGTTCGTACAACGACTATGACGGCGAACCCATCACAGGCAGTTATCATTTCCTCACCGAAATTCTTCGACAAGAATGGGGATTCAAAGGCTATGTGGTTTCCGACAGTGAAGCCGTAGAATTTATCTCCACCAAACATCAAGTGGCCAACGGATATGAAGATGCCGTAGCGCAAGCCGTTAATGCCGGACTCAACATCCGTACCCATTTCACACCACCTGCCGACTTCATCCTTCCGCTGCGCAGTGCCGTAAAGAAAGGAAAAATCTCCCAAGAAACACTCAACCAACGTGTTGCCGAGATTCTACGCGTGAAGTTCTGGCTCGGACTTTTCGACAACCCTTATCGTGGCGACGAAAAGAGAGCCGGACAAATAGTACACAGTCCCGAACATCAACAACTTGCGCTGGAAGCCGCACGCCAATCGTTAGTACTCCTCAAAAACGAACACCAGACACTTCCACTTTCCAAGTCGATACGCTCAGTAGCCGTCATCGGTCCAAATGCCGACGAGCGACAACAGCTAATCTGCCGATATGGCCCAGCCAACGCACACATTACCACCATTTACGAAGGTATCAAAAAGATGCTTCCCCAAGCAGACGTTGTTTATAAGAAAGGATGCGACATCATCGACCCCCACTTCCCCGAAAGCGAAGTCCTTGAATTTCCCAAGGCTGCCCAAGAAGCGCAAATGATGGAAGAAGCCATAGAGGCGGCAAAGGGAGCGGAAGTTACCGTAATGGTATTAGGAGGAAACGAACTTACCGTAAGAGAAGACAGGTCACGCACTTCATTGGACTTGCCCGGCAGACAGGAAGAATTACTCAAAAAAATCTGCCAATTAGGCAAACCAGTGGTATTGGTAATGATTGACGGACGCGCCTCATCCATCAACTTCGCCGCTACCCATGTTCCTGCCATCATCCATGCCTGGTTTCCTGGTGAATTCGGAGGACAAGCCATAGCCGAGGCACTGTTTGGTGACTACAACCCCGGAGGACGCCTCGCCGTGACCTTCCCTAAATCCGTTGGGCAGATACCCTTTGCTTTTCCTTTCAAGCCCGGTTCTGATGAAAGCTCCGAGACTTCTGTCTATGGTGCGCTCTACCCCTTCGGTCATGGACTAAGCTATACGACTTTCCAATATAGTGACCTTGTAATATCTCCATCCAAACAAGGAGTACAAGGCAACATCTCCATCAGTTGCACCATCAAGAACATCGGTCAGCGCGAAGGAGATGAAGTGGTACAGCTTTACTTGCGCGATGAAGTCAGCAGCGTAACCACCTATACACAAGTGCTGAGAGGATTCGAGCGCATCACTCTAAAACCGGAAGCATCGCATACCGTACATTTCGAACTCACACCACAAGAGCTGGGGATATGGGACAAACAAATGAATTTCACCGTTGAGCCGGGCATGTTCAAAGTCATGATTGGTTCTTCATCAAAAGACATCCGCTTGAAAGGAGAATTTGAGATTGCACAATAGGAACATCCGGACTGAGATAAATAGCGATAGACAAGAAAGAAGAGTCAATTCCATTCTATATATTATAACAAAACATATATAAACAAAATATACATTATGAAAACATTATTAAAAAAATTGATTTTGAGCTTTGTGCTAATCTTTGCTACAAGCATGAACATCGGAGCCAAAGTAGTTAGTTATCCGGTACCACAAACCGAACCTCTGTCCTCTGATTATACAGTTGAAGTCAACGGCATAACTATACCGGTATATACAGCCAGTACACAACACCACGACAAGAAATATTCAATTGCTTACTTCGATTTTTCGGGTACGGTAACGATTACTGTAAAAAGTAATTCCCAACTGAGCAAACTGAATATTTTGCCTGACAAATACGGCATCCGTCCATCGGTAAATAAAAACATAGCTACTTTTAAGCTAGATACTCCTTGTGACATTTCTTTTGAACCAGACGGTTGTAACAGCCCTTTGATTCTCTTCAGTAATGAATTGGAAAAAAGTATTCCCTCCAAAGATGACCCGAATGTAATTTACTATGGTCCGGGTGAACATAATCCGAAAAATGGATTAATAAAACTTACCGACAATCAGACACTATATATAGCAGGAGGTGCCGTAGTCAATGCAGGAATAGAAGCAACTGGTGACAATATTACGATTTGCGGTCGTGGCATTTTAGACGGTTCCGATTGGGAACACAATGCCGGTCCAACAGATTATATGATTAATGCCAAACATTGCAATAACTTGGTGATGAAAGATATTATTTTGAAAGGCTCTTATTATTGGACTATTGTTCCGCAAGATTGCGACCGTGTATTGATTGACCATATCCGTTTGGCCGGTTCGCGAGTGGGAAATGATGACGGGGTAGATCCTTGCAATTCCAGCAATGTAACGATACGCAACTGCTTCTTTCGTACGGACGATGATTCCGTTTCCCCCAAAGGCATCACTCGTGCAGGAGGTGAAAGTCATTCTAAGTCAGTAGAGAATATCACGGTAGAGAATTGTGTATTTTAGGTAGATTTTGCCAATGTATTTCGTATGGCTACTGAAAGTAGTTGTCCGGCATTCCGCAACTTCACGGCACGAAATATTGATGTCATCCACTTCCCTGACCGTGACCGGGTACAAATATTTTGGTTACACCCCACAGGTGAAATGAGTATGGAGAACCTCTGCTTCGAAAATATCAGAATCAATGGGCACAAACCTTATAATTTAATTAAAATGACTCCTGCCCTTCAGTTGGTTGGTACTCGTCCAATAGAGAAGCCGCGCCCCAACAATATCAAAACTGGCCCAGGACGGCGTGGTCCAGGTAGTTGTGGATATGGAGAATTCGTAGTAGTTCCATCTAGTGGTCCATATATACACAATGTAACTTTCCGCAACATATATACATACGGTACAAAGAATAGCCCTAAAGCTGGAGGAACTGTTTTGTTACAAGGGATTGATGACAAATACAATATATCGGGCGTTACTTTTGAGAATGTAAGTTATTACGGTGAACCGATAAACGCCCTAAGCGAAAAAGTACAAATGAATGACTTTGTGAAACACGTACAGTTCGTAGGCAAACACATTGAATAAATTGGGGATATTCAGTAAATGTTCCCGTTTCTAATAAATCAAGAGAAAAGTTTTACTTTACGTGAGCTTTTCTCTTGATTTTTCCGTTCAACTCTCCCGGTCTTCTATCTTTTTCATAGAATATTATTTACATATACTTATTCTTTTTTTCCCACCCATGCGTTATGTACATGCCTTTTTTAGGTGAAGTTAAAAACCTCCCCTCTTTTCTTCTTATTTTAGTCTGATTATGCAGCCATCCTTTTTTTCCTCTCTACTTTTTCTATCATACATACCGCATTGGCTGTATGTATCCCAAAGAAAATCCAAAGTACTTCCGTTTTCCTGGTTCTGGCTTTTATCCTGGCCAGTGAGTAATGTTGCTTCTGCGTTCCAAAACTTCCTTCCAAGCGGGTAGCTCTTTCACGGCTGAGTTCCGACCGTAAAATCTTACGAAGCGGCTCATCCTTGGCAGCTCTGCCCTTACGCTTAAAGGAAGTACTTATATGATATTTAGTACAAAATTTCCGGTTGGCATTATTGGCATAGATTGAATCTGCCACAAGCGCCTTGACCCTAACCCTGGTCAGTTGTTGTTGCAGACGAATACAGTCTTTCAAACGTACTCCTTCATTAAAATCCTTAAAAGAGATATGTTCTATGAAAGAGATTCCATCTATCTGTATATTGTTGACTTTGGCTCCGAATTCAACGGATTTGGTTTCCTTGCCCCTGATGATGGGGCGAAGGTGATGCCGGTCGATACTCACAATACGGTTAGATACTTTCTTACCTGCAAATAAACTCTTCCCTTGCTCAAGGATTGTCTGTATGACCGAAAAGCGTCTTTGGTAATCAGAGGATAGTAAGTGACCTGCGTTTAATCATACGAATCTGCGATTTCCTGCGTTTACGTAGTTTACTATAAGCAAGGTAGGCACGGCCTACATCAAGATGGCTTTCATAACAGGTGGCATCGGGAAAAGTTGGTATAGGACTTCAAGACCATCAAGGCTATTTTACCTTCGGGAGAAAAATAACTTTTACACCCCAAAGCAGAGGACTTCAAATGCATTTGTCGGGCCAATTCCGAGAAAGGAAACAGAGCATGGAGGCGGCCTAATTCACTCGTTGCAAAACTTTAACGATATTTTTTAGCATATCGAACTCAGTAAAACCCAAACGAGGTTCGATTTCTGAGATTTTTTGTATCTTTACCATGTGTTTTTAGTTTAGATTACCCCCGTTTTGGCCGTCAAACCGTTTTTTGGGGGAATGCTTAAAGAGACAAAAAGGCAACCAACTCGCAATGAATTAGTTGCCTTAAATTTCCTTATTTTAGGAATATCCCCAATTAAAGACCTATTCAAATAAGAAAAGCTATACGGAGGTTGTGTCAACGTTTTGACGCAACCTCCGCATTTTAATCATCCTGCGGCAATTTACCAATTCCCCATTGCTTATTAGGCTTATCACCCAAATGCAATTCAAGAACACCACCGTTAGCAAAATCTTCATGATAGAACCAACACCTATCCCAGGGTTTTCCATCAAACGTAGCCCGTTGGATATACATATTTTTGTCGGAATTGCCCGTAGTTACAATTTGGAAAGTCTTTCCCGGATAGTACCTATTGTCAAGATGTATGGTCACTTTATCAAATATAGGAGAGGTTATCTCATAATAAGGCTTTACAGCGCAGCCTCCGTCCACTTCAAACAGTCCCATCGCCATTAAAACGCCTAAAGCTCCCATCTGCCCTTGGTCTTCATCATCACGATACCCACCATACGGGGTAACATCAGCATAAGCCGCTTTGACCTTACGCACCCATTTTTGTGTCAGCCATGGTGCCCGAGCATGATTGAAAAGATGAGCCATGCCCGTGCCTGGTTGGTTACCGTAATCAGTCCAATTACCAGATTTGGTATCTTTTGAACGGAAAAAACCATAAGGCTCACTCTTGACAAAGTTCTCATTCAAACGCTCGGCATATTTCTTATGACCACCATAAAGTGCTATTAAACCTTGCATATCGTGGGGAACATAATGAGAATATATAGCCGAATTGCTTTCACAAAAACCACCTTTCTCCGTCAACTCAAGTGGATCGAAATCAGGTAACCATTCTCCATCCGTCCCTTTAGGTTGCATGAATCCTGATGCTTTATTCCAAAGGTTCTTATAATTTTTTGAGCGTTCAAAGAACAATTCATAATCAGCTTGCTTGCCCATTGCCTTGGCCATTTGGGCAAGACACCAGTCTTGATATGCGTACTCCAAGGTCATAGATGCACCTGTAGTATGCATACCTACCACATTCGCACGTCCATCAGGCACATATCCCATTTTAATATAATATTCCATTCCACCTGAATGAGCATCCTTACTATGTTCGTAACCGGCATGGTCACGAATACCTCCAGGAAATGCATTCTTGCGTAGCCCTTCATAGGCCAAATCAGCATCATAATTACGAATACCTTTGTTATAAGCAGTTGCAAAGAAAGACACAGCAGGATCGCCTATCATTACATAGGTATAATTCCCCCCCGAAGGTCCGCGAGGAATAAGTCCCCCATTACGATACATATCCAACATTGTATTGCAAAAATCATCCATCAGATGCGGATAAGCCATAGACCAAAGAATATCAAGCGACCAATGGCTCCCCCACCACGCATCAAAATTATGATGATTGTAGAGAGGTTTACCACTTGCAGACAAAGGAATACGGCAAATACGGGGAAAGTCGGACGTTTGGTCAAGATAACACCCATCAACATCACTCACTACCCTACGTCCCAATAATGCGTGCCAAAGATCTGTATAGAACTTTATCTGTTGCTCACGGCTACCGCCCTCCACTTCTATCTTACCAAGCCAAGTATTCCACTCATCAAACGAAGCATGTTTTACCTCTTCAAAATTCCATGATTCCAGTTCCGCATAAAGATTCTTACGAGCCTGCTCTACACTAACGTATGAAATGGCAATCTTCAGTAGTACTTTTTCATTGGCCTTGGTACGAAACTTCACAGCCAATCCCACATTCTTTCCTGAAATTCGCTCAGGTTTGGTATTAGGCACTATTTTCCCTTCACGCCAAGTCACTATCTGCTCCACCGGCTTGCTCAACTGTGCATAAAAATAGACAGGTGTATCCTTAGGACGACGCCCTGTACGCTCCATTATTTCCCAACCAGCTATTTCCGTATCACTAATCTTCCAGACTTCCGAATAAGCGGTAGGACCGTGAGCCAAAAAAGCGCCAGTATCAAAAAGGACATAGCTCGAATCGCTTTGGGGGAACGTATAACGATGGAAGCCTACCCGCATTGTCGACGTTAATTCAGCAGTCACATCATAATTTGTAAGTTTCATATAGGGAAACAAAGTATTTTTAAAAGATGCGCAAAGATAACGCAACCATGCTAAAAATCAAATAGTTATAGAACATATCTTTTAGCAAGGTCGGAAAAGAAAGCAAAGGAAAGCATATTTGGAAGGGAGTTACGTTACCAAATCGTAACTCACCTCCAAAATCCCCAAAAAGGAATATAATAGATTAATTTTCAATCCGTTGCCTACTTTTGCATATCCTCAAATAACTCAACAGTAATTAAATTTGTAACTAAAAAAAGTTGAGTTATGAGAAGTACATTCAAAGTGTTATTTTACACAAAGAACCAGTCAGTAAAAAACGGTAAGGCACCGATTATGGGCCGTATCACCATCAATGGAACCCAGGCAGGTTTCAGTTGTAAGAAAGAAGTGTCCCTCGCTTTGTGGGACATCAAAGCCAACCGGGCAAAAGGTAAATCCGAAGAAGCCCGTACACTCAATCAGGAACTTGATAATATCAAGGCGCAAATAACCAAGCATTATCAGTATATTTGTAATAGTCAGAAGTATTTTATTTGACTATCAGTGTATTATATGAAACTCGCATGGGAATGGGCAACGGATAAGAAAAATGCAAACTGTTTAGAATCACTATATTCCTCATGCTGTCAAATAACTCTTTATCTTTCTGCAAAGATAGTGTTTTTCCTCTGAATACCGGAATTTTCCGGGTATAATCTTTAAGGTGATTTCAAAAATAATCCAAATCAAGAATGACATCTGTACCGTAGCCGAGTTCACGTAACTCACAGGCAAAGGTAACTCGTGTTCTTTCGTACAAGCAAGGTCAGGCCCTTCGGGTGGCGTGGAAAAATCATCCTCGCCCCGGGGGGCTTCGGTATTTTTCCCGCCAACCTTGCATGTACGGAACACGACCTTTTAAAGCCTGTAGTTACGGGAACTCCGGCCCCGAAAAGCCGGACTAACAAAAAAACAATGTCATGTTACAGGCAACAAAGAACAAGTACGGTATTGAAACGCTCAAGACACTGAATGTTTTGTACGACCGTGAACATTGGCTGACGCAGGAGGATGTGGATATGGCCAACCGTTATGTCGAACTTATAGAGCGGACGCGCTCGGAAACCACACCGCAAATCGGTGACAGGCTGATTTATCTCAGCCGTCATGGGGACTATTACGGCAATGCACTCATAGACAGTATGGATGAAAAGAAAGGCCTGCTTTCCATCTGCGAACAGCCGTATGTTCCGTTCGTATGGCAATCTGAGGATAATATCCGTCTGAGCGTCAGCGGTGGAGCTTTCCACCATGTAAAAACGGATGATCTGAAATTCAACGGTTGGACGGAAGGAGCATTCAAAGACTGGGGACATTGCAGATCGTGCGCCAATGGTGCAGTGACATTCACGGCAAGAGTTCCACAATGGATTTACCGCGAGCCGAAACCGCTCTATGGCGATTTCACGACAGAGACCTACCGCCGTTTTTATCTTCACAAAGCCCCGGAAGCGAGAAACCTCTACCAAAGTCTTGATATCGCTTTTCACAACGAAGAGGACTTTCAGCAATTCCTGCAAGACTACGAGGGAACGGTATTCAAGGGGAATTGGAAAGACCAGATCGTGGTATGGTGCTTCCGCAGGGAATATGTCTTCCTGCCTCTGTCGGAATGGGAAAAGATAGATGTTCCGGCGGTGGAGCGAAGACTCAATTTCCATCCCGAGCAGGTGAAGATCGTCAAGGACATGAAGAAACACATCACTTATTTCTACCGCATCAAATCGCAGGATTTCTAACACTTAAAATCAAACAGATATGCAAACGACAACATCATTCAAACCCGGCAACGCTCCCGACCTGCTTTCAGGCATATTGAGCGTACAAGTAAGAAACGAGGACAAGATTACCGAGCAAGACCGCCTGTTTTGTCAGAACCAGCAGGATATGCTCTACAAGACGCTTGACCGGATAGACCGCTGGTATACCATCTTCAAGGAAGAGGCGGAACAATACCGAACAGAACGGGACTTCTCATACGACGACAATGGGAAAATATCCATGCGTGACCTTTACTCGCTCAGAAACGGGAAGGACGATTATTCGCACAACGAGTTCAAGCCGTTCGATGTGCTGAACGATTTGGTAGACAAGAACCGCAACGCCAACTCGAACTTCGCCAACCGTATCATCGCCTATTTCAACAGAACGTACAATGTATCCGTGCCTGAACAAAGGATAGATGAAAAGACACTCCGCATGGGCTTCCGTCCGGTCTATGGGACATACGTGGATGCGGTCATCGAGCATTTAGGTGGCAAGAGTTTCCGGGAAACGGCGGTGGAAGAACTGCTTGCAAGAGTTGCCAAAGTAGTCAAGCCTTCCTGCTGGAGCAAGGTCAAGACGGAGCTTAAGAAGGACAAGATTGTCTTTCCCGAAATCATCCGCTTCGATGATTATTACATGCAATACCACCAACGGTGCAAAATCAGTTACAATTACGGTGGAGAGCTGGAAACCCTATGCGCGGGTATCGCTTACGGTGCGGATGATGTACTGTGCGGCAACTCGAAAATGATTATCCGTTTCGATGACAACGACGTGTCTGTCAATGACTGGTACGACCTCACGACCACCAACGCCGAGCAAATCCGATTCTACAAGAACGGTCGTATCGACGTCAAGTTCAAGAACAGCGCGGCAGCCGAGAGCTGCTTCAAGCGTCTCCGATTGGATGAAATCACATTACCGGAGAACTGACCATGAGAAGAATCCCACAGCACCCCGTAAGGCAACTCTTGCGGGGTGTCTTCATTTCCAACCGTAAACGATTAAAGATATGTACGCCATCATACCCCAACAGATACCACAGGACAGGCGGGCCGAGGTCAACGAAAAGATTCTTTTCGCCATAGACTCCGGCAAGGACCTTATTCCGGCAGAAAGCATCTACAACTGCTATACCGGCATCGGCGGGCTGCACAACCTGAAACAGTCCGACTTTGCCAATTACAACGAGTACGCGGAGGCCAAGAAGGAGTTTGAGATGGGACAGTTTTTCACTCCGCATGAAGTGTGCCGGGATATGGTGGATATGCTATGTCCGGTTTCGTCAGAAATGATTCTTGATATGTGTTGCGGCATGGGTAATTTCTTCAACCATCTGCCGAACCTTCATAATACCTACGGTTTCGACATAGACGGCAAGGCGGTAGCTGTTGCAAGATACCTCTACCCGGACACCCATATTGAGAAATGCGACATCCGGCAATACTACCCGGAACAACGTTTCGATATTATCATCGGCAATCCGCCCTTCAACCTGAAATTTGATTACAGACTGTCACAGGAATACTATATGGAAAAAGCCTACGATGTGCTCAATCCGGCAGGTATCCTGATGGTCATTGTTCCCTGCTCGTTCATGCAGAGCGAGTTCTGGGAGAAGACACGCATAACGGGCATCAACAGCCGCTTCTCATTCATCGGCCAGATGAAGTTGAATCCCAATGCCTTCGCTTCCACGGGAGTCCACAACTTCAACACGAAAGTAATGGTGTTCCTGCGCAAGTCGCTGCATATCGGGATGCAGGCCTACAACGCGGAGGAGTTCATTTCCATGTCAGAATTGAAAGAGCGCATCCGTGAGGCAAGACTGATGAAACACAAAATACGCTTCGACCTGATGCGCGAGACCAACCGGATTGACAAGGAGGAACTGGAGGTATTCGAGTACAAACTCGCCAAGTACATGTACGAGTTGAAAGCCCACACCAAGCTGAACAAACACATAGACAAAGCGGAAGCACTGGTCACGAAGTTCCGTAACCAGAAGCCGCCGGAAAATGCCACCCGGGAACAGGTAAACCAATGGGAGAAGAACAAGCTGACCACGGGCAAGGTTCTCGGCATCATTCGCAGGTATATCACCTCGCAGCATGTCGTTCCACGCAAGGAAGTGGCCCTGGTGAAGACCTCCTACGGATTCAAGCTGAAACAGTATGCACCCCGCCTGCTGGATAAGGTTTCACACAAGGCGGCAAGTATCAATGACCTTGTGCTGGGACGGAGCGAACTTCCCTTACCGGAACTGCCGACTGAAAAGAACATGCGCCAGATACGTGCAGCGGAAAAACTGATACGCAAGAAATGCAGGCAATACGAAAACCAGAACCGGCAGTTTGCCGATATGCAGCCAGACCCACTGCTGACAGAATACCTCGACCGTATGACCTTCATCAACAAGGATGGCGACACTTGCGAGTTCACCCGACTCCAGAAACACGACCTGAACCTTGTCTTGCAGAAACGCTACGCGCTGCTGAACTGGCAGCAAGGTTCCGGCAAGACGGCGGCAGTCTACCACCGTGCCAAGTACCTTCTCAAATTCCATAAGGTACGCAATGCCGTCATTCTGGCTCCAGCGATAGCCACCAATATGACATGGATACCCTTCTTGAGCATGAACCGAGAGAGATTTCGTGTGGTACGAAACAATACCGACCTTGAAACGGTACCGGAAGGTGTGTTCCTTATTCTTTCCACTTCCATGCTCTCCAAGCTGGAACGTGGGCTGTCAAAATTTGTCAGACGCACATCCGGAAAACTCTGTCTGGTTTTCGATGAATCCGATGAGATAACCAACCCGTCTTCACAACGGACAAGGCTTGTCTTGAGTATTTTCCGCCGTCTCAAATACAAGATACTCGACACGGGAACCACCACGCGGAACAACATCGCGGAACTGTACAGCCAATTTGAACTGCTGTACAACAATTCCGTCAACATGGTCTGCTGGTGCGACCGGATATACCACGAGAACAGAGACAAGGAGATAGAGGAAGAAAGCAACCGGCATTACGGAGAGCCGTTCCCGGCTTTCAGAGGCCATGTGCTTTTCCGTTCCTGTCATTGCCCCGGAAAATCCACCGTATTCGGTATAGAAAAGCAGAACCAGGACGTGTACAACAAGGAGGAACTGGCGGAGCTTATCGGAAAGACCATCATCACCCGCAAGTTCAGGGACTTCGCAGGCGAGAAGTACAAGATACGTACCCATACGGTCAGCCCGGCTGAAGGCGAGCACGAGGTTTACCGCGTCATCATCGAGGAATTTTGCCGCATTTGCGAGCTGTATTACAACAGCACGGGAGACGCGAAGAAGGATGCCGGGCTTAGGCTCATGCGGCAGATCAAGTTGCTCATCAAGGCGTGCTCCGTCCCGCACCTGATAGATGGCTATTTCGGCGACGGGATTCCGAACAAGACAAGATATATCGAGAAACTGATACATAAAATTCCCGGCAAGGTAGCTGTCGGCTGTACCTCCATAGTGGCATTCGACCTTTACGAGAACCATCTCCGCGAATGCTTTCCGGACCGTCCGGTGTTTGTGGTCAAAGGGGACGTGGCATTCAAGAAAAGGCAAAGCATCGTGACGGAGTTCGATTCCACCGTCAACGGCATACTGGTTTGCACACAGCAAAGCCTGAGCAGTTCGGTGAACATCCCGACCTGCAACGACGTGATTCTGGAATCACTCCAATGGAACATCCCGAAGATGGAGCAGTTCTACTTCCGCTTCATACGTCTTGATTCCAAAGAACTGAAGGACGTACATTACGTCACCTACAAGGATTCCGTGGAGCAGAACCTGATGGTGCTCGTGCTTACCAAAGAACGGCTGAACGAGTTCATCAAAAGCGGTGAAGTGAAGGACCAGTCGGACATCTTCGAGGAATTCGACGTCACCATGTCCGTCATCGAGAGCCTGCTGGTCAGGGAACGTGACAGGGAGGGCAAGATACATATCAGCTGGGGAAGCCAGCGCATAACCGGCTAAAAATGAAAAAACATGAATAACCGCAGATTCCATTCCACAGGCAAAGGTAACTCCGCGCCTTTACCGGCTGGGCAAGGTCACGCCGCAAGCGGTTTTCGGGAAAATCATCCTCGCCGGAGGCTCCGGTATTTCCCCGAAAAACCCTGCACAGCCGGGGCACGGACCTTTTGGAGCCTGTGGAATAAAATCCCCGGTTCCGCATCAACAACTGTAATGAAAAAGATTATGGATTTGAATCAGGCAGAAGTGGCAGTGACCACGCAGCATCTCATCGACATCCGGCAGGAAAGGGACAGCCTGCTGCGTATGTCCGATTTCGGCGACATGGGAGAATTCCTATGCACTTGCTCCGAATTGTTTCCCGAAGAGGAAACACCGGAGTACAGGTACACGAAATGGGAGGAAATCCCGGACCTGCTTATCAACAGGGAATGGCTTTGTCCCAACTTCTTTGATATAAGGGAGGCTATGGAGCAGCTGGAGGAACCCGACAAGGATTTTTTCTTCGACTGGTGCGACCGTTACGGACACGACATCAGTACGGAAGACCCGCACCTGCTGGTAGCGCATTACCTGGAATTGTTCGGGAACACGACCTATATCGACGATGACTCCAGCCCGGACAGCGGGGATGACAGCCTGCTGTATTATCCGGGCATATCAGGCAACTATTTCGATAACTGTTTCCCTCGTTTTGAAGTATTCGATGACAATTACGATTAAAAGACAAACGCTTATGAACATCAATTTTATCGGACCGGTCTTACCGACAGACAGTTTCACGCAGATGGCTTTCGTGGAAATCCTGAACATCATCCTGACCTCCGACAACATCGTGGACGTGAACCGGATGCTTATCGGAAGAAACGTCAATCCCACCTTCGGCTCGCTGTCGGGACATTTCCGCTGGTCTTATGCAAACGACCATTTCACGCTGTGGCAGCGCATGGAGTACAATTCACCAATCTGCTTCGGACAGCGCATATTCAGCATCCATTTCGGTATGCTGGCAAGCCGCGACAGGAAAAGGGACAATATGATAATGAACTGAAAACATATATATCAACATGAGTTACCAGATAATCACAAAAATGGCATACAATGCCAAAAACAAGCAGATTGAGACCTGGCAGCATTCCAACAACGTATGGCCGAAAACAGACCATTTTTATGACTTGGATGTAAAAACGGACAAACAGATGTTTGAATTCATAAAATTGGTAGCAAGCGGTTCGTGGCAGGTTCGCAAATGGAGAAAAGCGTTCAATATCCTTTTTGAGGAATATCCGGAACTGGTCATGTCATCATACGAACACGAGCTTGAAGGCAGGCCCTGGAAGGAATATTGTGCCATTTGCCGAAAACATGAAGGGCTTGCCGAAAGCAAGTGCAGTGAGATCGTAGCGCGGTTCAAACAACTGGCCGGGATTGTCTGACCCAAACAGATGAATATATGGAAGAGTTGAAGATTTCAAACCGGCAAATTGCAATGATGGCTTTCGACAGGCTTCGCAAGGAAAACAAGAAGGATTCCGCGCTCCGGCTTGCCCGTTGTCTGTTGCAAGGCACAAGCATATCACTCGGCATTGGTGATATTGACTGGGATATTGACACGGCAATACGACAATGCGGCGGAGAGCCAAGTACCGGTTACAGGTACACCGCATATTTTCACTTCAACCGTAAGACGGAGATGGTAAAGGAAAGGTATGACGAGATAGTGAAAGAACTGTATGGGTAATAGTAATACGGAGGCGGCCGGAAGGTCGCTTCTGTCATTTATAACGGTATGTACGGGAAACAGAACCCTGCCGTACACAGGTAAAGAAAAATGGAAGAACAGAGAACGCTTACGTTGGATTTCGTGAAATCCCTCATGGAACCATCCTACACGCTGGTATGGACGGATTATAACGACAACCTCGACAACCACCTGGACATCATCCGGAAATGTCTGGACAGGCGGAATTGCGATTGCCTGTGGGAAAAAGTGGATGAATGGTATGGCGATGCGGAGTGGATGGCGGTCCGAGAAATCATAGACAAACTGAAAAAAGAATGCTTTGTGTTCAATGACTTTGACGAGGAGGTGGTGGATGCCTTTTTCGATGAACATGAGGATGCAATCCGGGACGAGATTTACAGCAGGAACGATTCGGACGTAGTGAAAGACCTGATAAGGCATACGGATGACATTCCCATCCGGGTGGAGATGCTTTCCGACTACGACTGCATCAACTCCAACTGGTTTGAATCGCAGGGCGGTTACAGTTACGAGGAATCTTATTTCGGGGACATGGTAGACAGTCTGAACCTCAATCCGGTGCAAGTGAAGAAACTGCTGACAAGTCACGGATACAAAGTTTACGGGCGTTTCCCGAACCGGAAAAGCAGAAATGGAAAGGAACAGGTCTCATACGAGCAATTCTACGAGGAACTTATCAATTCCTGTTGCGGCGCGAACCTGCTGACCTATATCGGAAAGGTAAGTCTGAAAGAGTTGTATGATGCAGACTTCTCGCTGAAAGAGGTCATTATCCCCAAAGGAAACTGTTGCGGGCTGTTCAGTTCCACGTATGGCGGCGGAAGCCTGCTTGAAATGGAACTGAAACAGGATGTGAAGCTCAAGCTGGAAGTCAAAGGCTGTAACGGCTTCCGTTTCCGTCTGGACGATGAACGATCCAAGTACGACTATTCCATACAGCATGTGTATGGCGTGGACGATTCATTTTTCAACAATGCTGTCAGCATAGTCTCTTAATGGTAAATCAATTACAAACAATCAAATAACGAAAATTATGGCAAAGTATGATGTAAGAGTAAGGTATGCCTTCGAGGGCACTTACACGGTAGTGGCTGAAGACCACGATGAAGCAAGACAAATGGTGTCTGAGGACTGTGGGCTGGTTCTGGGCGGCAATATCCACACGACTCTCGATGATGAAGATGTGGACTGGAAATTCGGAGCTCATCCTGACATGCAGTTGCTTTCCGTGACTCAGAGAAACGGGAAAGGGACTTCGGCATCCATTGATTTTAGCGGGAGAATCGAGGAACTGCGAGAGGACATAATAGACGAGATACGGCAGCTGCTCCATTCCTACTGCATGGACGAGATACGGTTTCCAAAAGATGAGAGCGATCCGGTTTGGGTGATATGGTTCGACAAAAACGGTGATCCATACGAGTGTCGAGTGATAGGGCTTCATGTGACAGACAGCAGTCTGACGGTTATTGCCGAAGAGAAGGAAGGCGGTTATGAAGTGGAATGTCACAGCCCGTTTGAACTCGGGTCGAGGAACATAGACTGGCTCCACGAAATGTATGATGCCGTATGGAAGCAATTGGAAGGCAAAGAAAATGTTGAACCTGAAACTGAAAAATCATGAAATACCACGCAGAAAATGCAGTCTCCAGCTTCTTCTACTATATGTGGAACGCGTGGAGCAAGGAAGAATGTAAAATCGTGTTCGGAGGAATGTGCAGGCATTTCTGGGAAAAATGGAACGCACAAGCAGAAAAGTCCATCTATGGTGCGGCGGAACGGTTCTACTCCGAATTGTCAGAAAATAACCAAAAACTGTTGGTGGAACGAGCCGTATCGCTGTATGACGGCAAGGCTTTCAGGAAAGAACCGGATGATTCTAAAGTTCTGGTATGCGAAGAATGCGGTTCAAGGCAAGTGGAGATACAGGCCTGGATAGATGCGAATACGGAAATGTTTGTCTGCGATACGGCACATGACCGTGACGGCAAGTGGTGTGAAGGATGTAAGGAGAATGTCAACTTCTGTTCGCTGGAAGAATTCAAGCAGAAAATGCAGGTTTGGTGGGTCGGCACAGACTGCGGTACGCTGGAAAATATCACAGGACTGAAAGAAACTGACCATTTTCCTGGAAACGGGCCACAGGCATTTGCCGATGCTGTCAAAAAATGGTGGGACAGTTTGGATTATGACGGGAAACGAGACCTCTATAACAAATATAATTCCAACAATGAATGACATGGAAGAAAACATCATCTTCTTGATCTGCAACTCATGCGGTTGCGACAAGACAGAAGCGCAGGAGTATCTGGATTCCGAACTTCAACATTTGCGTGAGTTACAGGAACTGGACGATTTGAGGGAAGGCGACATTGAACTCGCTTGCAGCAATCTCGGCCTTGACCTTGACTATCAGGAGTATTTTATCAACCGCCTCGCAGGGGCATAAGAACTTACGGTTATGGCTTATTTTCAGAACATACAAAGTCTGGCGGACCTGAAGAAGGAGTATCGCCGTCTGGCATTGCAGCACCACCCGGACAAGGGTGGTGACACCGCTGTCATGCAACAGGTGAACATCGAGTTTGAAAAACTCTTCGAGATATGGAAAGACTCTACAGCGGTGGCCACCAATTCCACCGGCTACGAATACGACTATTACGGAACCACGGCAAAGGAATACACCGAGTATGTGTATAACGAGTACCGTTGGAAAGGCCGCAATTACAAGGGGCAGCACGCTCCCGAGATTGTGGAACTGGTACGGGGCTGGCTCAAAGAAACCTATCCCAGATACAAGTTCTCCGTCAGGCGGGAGAACTACAATTCCATTTACATCAAGCTGATGAGTGCGGACTTCGAGGCGTTCACCAAGGAATCCGGCAAGGTGCAAGACACCGTCAACCACTACAACATCGAGCGGAATCCCGACCTTACAGACCGCACGAAGGAGGTGATGCTGAATGTATGCGACTTTGTCATGTCATTCAACTTTGACGACAGCGATGCCATGACGGACTATTTCCATACCAATTTCTACCTGACATTGGGCATAGGCAGCTACCGGAAGCCTTACAAGGTGGAACTGCCGAAACTCGCCTGCAAGGGAAAGGAGAAGCAGAAAGTGTTCAAGCACCCCGAAGGCACGGCGCACAAGGCCCTGCGGCAGGCATTGGGTACGGCACGGTTCGGCTTCATCGAACACAGGAGGCATATCGGCGAGATGATACTCGGGGAAGACTATTACGGTTCACAGGGCGAGCACTATTTCTGGCCGAAAGAGTATTCAAGTGCCAAAACAGCGCAAAAGCGGATTGACAAGCTGGAACAGGCCGGAGTACGATGCAAACTCACCGGGTATAACGGTGGATACATCCAATTTCTCGGTTACACTCCGGAAACGGAAGAACGGATGGAACAGGAACGCTTGGAATACATTACGGCCCACCGTCAATGGCAGGCAAGGCAATCGGCAAAAACTGGAGAAAAAAGAATTATAAATGAGGTCATCCTATAAATAAAATTCTGATTCGGCATTAGGAATACTCCTGTTGCCGAATCAGAACTTCATATTATCTCAATTGTTTGTTTGATTGAGATGGAGCAACTTGCCAATTAAAAAGTTCAGCGATTTGTTGGCGTTTTTTATAATCAACATGATTGTTATATAAATATGATTTTACTCTTGCTTTTAATATTCGGAGTACAACAGGATTACTTTTCATTTCTTTGTAAATTTTCTGTAGTTCACCATATTGACATTCTACCATAACATGTATTTATTGAGAACGACAAAACTTTGGCCGCAGGTGTGCCTATTTTTATTGCAACCTCACTGAAAATTTCCTTCAATTCAGATAAACCAACAGAGTGTATGACCTTAGAAAATATTCCAAGACAGAAACGTAAAGAATAAAGTTGTATAAATATATTTAGTCGTTCTTTCATTCTTGCCTTTGTTTCATATTCATTAGAATCATTTTTTAAGTTCTCAATGATTTCATCTTGAGTGTTTGTGACCAATTTGCCAAAGAAACCGATGGTTCTAAATGCCGTGAAATATAATTCAGTAACCATATCAATTAACTGAGTACGAGGCAGTGAACCTTTGCGATTCTTAATAATTTGTCCGACAATTTCAAGAGCTCTTATAGCTTGACGCATCATTATAATTTCTTGCGGTAAAGTACTTAAATCTTCTTCATCTTTGGCAGGAAGATTTTTCTCTATTTTATCTTGTTGTTCCCAGTTCTTTTCACGTTCTTTGATAGGATCAATTTCAGCGGGTATGATGTTATCTTTTAATTGTTCAACTATAGACTCTAAAAGTTTATAATACTCCTTACCTTTATCAAGTGTGATTGGTGTTATTTCTTCAAACGGCAACATTGTCGCTAATGTTGCTTCTTCTATTAATATGGAATCTTTTGAATGATGGGTTATGAAAACTAAAATGTTAGCACATTTGTCATTCTCCAAATTATTACATAATTTTTTTATTTCATTACGACCAAAATCGGTAGCTACTACAGCCGCTATTTTTTGTGCAACGAGATAATAATAGATATATTCATATCCAAAACGATATTCTTCATCATCAAGCACTATAATATCAGAATCGAGTAGTATTTGCTTCATGTCTTGAAAATTTTTGGAGACAAATTGATTTGCATATTCTTCGTGAAATTTTTTCAATTCAACATTGCTTAATGATTGAATTTCATCTCCTTTTTTGTATAAATAGAACGCAAGCTCTCCTAAATAATTAAAACAAGAATCAATATCTTCATTTCTAACCTTTGCCTTTACTGACAATGCGTAATGAATCAATGTATGATAGCAATATCCATATGATGTTTGTTCTATACGTGCAGGCTGCATCATATTCATTGACTGTAATATGGATATGATGAATATGGGATATGCAGGCATTAACTTATCTCCTAGAATCGTTTGTACCTCATCAAAAAGTTTTTTTGTTTCTTCTAAAAACAATTGTTTGTCAATAAATACATTTTGATGAGTTAAGCGGTAAAATGATTCTATAAGTTTTCCTCGTTTTTTATAACCTAATGGTAATATTCGAGCATATAATAAATCCTGTTGATTCATCCCGATTAGTGCAAGGGAGTCATAACGAGGGGATGTTGTTATTACTATTTTACCAAATCGGGATTTAAGTTTATCAATAACACTCTTTATTTCAAGATTACTAAACTTGTCAGAAGACAAATTATCAATAAAAAGAATTTTTGATGAATTGTCGTATTGTGCATAAATTTCATATGTTTTGTTATCATACTGTTCTTCATATGCACGTTGAAGTCCAGTGTCAATCTTTTTATATTTTATATTTTCCCAACTAACTAATAAAGGATAGTTATTTCTCTTAATAGATTCAATATAAAGCATCTTTATAAGAGTCGTTTTCCCTGCTTGATTAGCTCCTTCCAATATCACAGTAGATGAAAAATCATCATCTAAAATTCGTTCACTATCTTCATATGATGAATTCAATTCTTTATTTAGGTCGCTCGTTTTTTCCAAATCAGGATAAACAAATAAATCTGAAATTTTAATTTCACTTTGTTTTTCACCTAAAGGAATCTCTATAGCTTCGATACTCTTTATGAATTCTGGACGAACGTGAAACTCTTGCAAACGAGAATAAAGTTTTTTAAGTTCAAAATCAAATTCTTTTCGTTTTTCATACAAATCATCATTGTTATTCCATGAATATGATTGAAAAACACCATTACGAGAATCTATATCAATAATAAAAGATTGAAAACCAGAAGTTTGTTTATTTGCTTCGCCTAAAGCCTCTCCACAGAAATATTTTACGGTTTCAGTTCCAATAAGACCATTTAATTCTGATCGTTGTTGATGTTCATGTCCAACTAACACAAAATCTGAATGCTCATTGACGAAGTCAATAAATTCAGTTCTATTGTTTTCTATTGTATTGGGTGTCATCCATGCTGGATGATGGTGAAATATAGAGATGCAAATATCTGTGTTCTTATTTAATTTACCTTCTACGATTCGAACAGGAAAGAATAAAGTTCCAGGTTGTTCTTTAATCTGTGACATCCACGCTGTATTCAAACTCAAAAATTGAATATGATGTTCACCAACAGTATCATTTATACACGAAAATAAATTAGCATCAATGTCTTGATCATTAAGTTTTTTAACAAATTCAAAATATGGCTTTTGTACAGACAAAGCGGTATTGATAATACTGCCATCATCCCCTAATACTGTATATGATGGGTTTGTTAAAAGAATCCGTCTTGATTGATTATCTAAAGCAAAATCGCAATCATGATTTCCTGGAGAAATTATAATCTGAGGGAAAACCTTATCTAAATAAAATCTTTTGAATAAACTGCGTATTGAATTTAAAAAGCATTTAGCTATTTCATATTCTTCCGTTTTCCCCATATTTGCTATATCACCGCTGAAAGTGATGTATATTTTATCACAATCTTCATAGATGTATTTTACGGCGGCCACAATTTTAGAGGTCTTATTGTAAACAAAATCTTTATCTGAAGAAAAGTGAGCGTCGGTTAGATGCAATATACCTATTTTCATAATTTTAAATTGTTTCTTATTTAAATGCAAAGATACTATTTTTAAAGGTATTAAGATGCATTTTACGTAGAGAATCACTTGGTTAGTGTGATGATGAATAACCAAGTGATCCTCTAAATAAGAATTATGGAATGAATAATATGGAAAATTCCACTTTTCTTCTCCGTTCAATGCTTGGTACTACTTTCCCCTTGTAGTACCGGAATGAGACATACTCGTTGTAAATATCCCTGTCCCCGGCTTCCAGTTTTTGAATAAGCCTGCTCTTGGGTATCTTGCCATGGCCTACCAGACGGTAATACCCTACATTATAAGACAAGGTGGCGACTAAAAGGGCATCCTTTCCGAAACGGCTGCACATCCTGCACAGTTTCCTCAAATCCGCTCTGAGCAATGAATCCGCCTGTGCCTTGCTCATATCCGGTCTGAACGTCTCTCCTGGCAAAAGTTTGTGACCCCAGCCCACATAAGGCAGATGTTTTCCATGCCAACCCTCGAACCGCTTGATGCAGGCGATGGCCTGCTCGAAAAGCGAATCCGGGATTTCCGTGGCAGTGGGAGGCGAGCCACCGCCTCCCCGTGGATGAGCCACCAGACAGTTACAGGTTAAAATCAGGCATATAGCCGCTACAATCACTCGCATACCGTAACCGTTTCAATGTTCACAAAAGGATTTTTTACAAGTTCCCCACCGGTTCGGGGAATTCTGCCGGTTCCTCCCGTATCATCTTCCACGTCATCCTTTTTCTCGTTGTTGAAATCAAAACTAAGCAGGAATAGTTGTGCAGGGGCACTGTTGTCCTCGAAATATATGTCAATACTCTGCTGATCCTCGCACTCGGAAGTGTAGTACAGACGGAACACCTCCCTGTCAAGCGGATAGCGGTCGTTAGGCAACAATACCATCCCGTCGTCCATGCGGAGCGAGCCTTTGCCGTCAGGCTGGAAATAGCGGACGGTGTACCGTGCATCGGAGAACCGACCCTCACGTTTGAGTTCGCACCGTATTTCCACGGTCTCGCCTTTCACGATACGTTTGGGTACGGGCATTGTTTCCACCGTGAAGGGATATCCCTGCTGCACATCCAGCTCATTGTCACAGGATACCAGGGCTATTGCCACTATAGTCGCAAGTATTGCCGAAAAGATAGCGGCAAACGTATTTTGTTTATTTCTCTTTTTCATATTCATTGTCATTTTAATGGTTGTTGTTTCTATTGTTCAATAATTCCTTCCCAATATTGCAGGTATTCGTTCAAATCCTTGAATCCCTTGTACAGGGAGGAACAGTCCTCTATCTTGTTGCCGTAGCGTTTGCGGAGGGCTTCCAGTGTCCTTCGCCCCGCCTCGTCACGGTCCAGGTAACAATTGACCCGGTCGTATTTGTCAAGGAAACCATACGAGCGTTCCAACAACGCTACCGAGTTCAGCACGAGGTAGTCATCGCCGCATCCCAAGCCGAGCACCATCCATGAGAGATAGTCAATGAACCCCTCGAAAAGGTTACAGGTGTCCGAACCGTTGTTGATGAGCGATATGTCCTTCGGCGACATACTGCCCTTGAACAGGCGGCTGCGCAACTCATATCCACCGCTGATGTTCCTGAATCCGATGGAGAAGTACCGCTTGCCATGCAAGGTATATCTGACTTCCTCACAGTTCTGCAACGCCACATCGCTGCAAATGCCACGCTCTTTCAGATAATTGAGCAGGACTTTGTTGTTCAATGGCTCAATGCGTACATTCACGAAGCAATTCTCTTCACCAGGTGTGGTGTCGAAACATTTTTCTTTCGGACGGAAAACTATTTCCGGAACAATACCACCCAATGATTCCGAAATGAATCCGGCCTGTGCCTTGAAATCACCGCTGCCTGTAAATTCTCCTGCAAGGGAGAATATATCCCCGCCACGCCCGATACCGAAGTCCTGCCACACATTCTTTAAGATATTTACCCTGAACGACGGTGTCCGTTCTTCCCGGTAAGGGGCGGAATACCACCATTCGTTCCCTTTCCGGGCCGTCGGCTCATGTCCCATCCGTGCCAGAAAATCCGTGATGGGAATCTTTCTTATTTCCTCTATATTCATAAGCCGTGACGTTTTAATGAATGATGAATTTCACGCCCAGCCCGAATTGCGTGGTGAATACCGACATCGAACCGCCCCATAAGGCACGTTCACGGATGTTGGCAAGCAACACGATGCGGTCCGTGACATAGGTTTCCAGTTCCAGTGTTATCGCCCCGCCATAGACAAAAGCGTCCTTGACAAGCAGTTTCGAGCCGTCATACAGCATCTTATTCCCCCAATTCACGGTTTCGTAACCGGCCAAAGCCGAGCCGCCGATGGAAAGGAACAGTATTTTGGAAGGGTCAGACAGGAATTTCAGGTAGTAACCGCCCTCGGCAGTGAACTGTGCTCGCGGAACGGAAACGTTCCGATACTCGTAATTCTTCAGCAGGTATTCCGCACCGACAACCCAGCGGTTGGCTTTTTTGGTATATCCCGATACCGCGAATCCCGCATAATGGTTCAAGGGAGATTTCGAGCCTTCCGCAAGCCCTCCCCGCAGCTCCACGCCTTTCATGCCGGGGAGACAGCGTTGGGCGTATGCCTGCCCTGAAAACAGGGCAAGCGATACGACCGCTACTAACATATAGATGACCTTACGCATGGCTACTTCACTTTAAGTTCGTTGATCACTTTGGCTCTCACGATGTCCTCGTTCTCCACGATGAACGACTGGTGACGACCGCCGCTTTTCTCGTTCAGCTCCACCACCAATACCTTGTCGGTCGGAATGGTGAACTTGTCAAGGGTGAAGACTGTACGCTCCTCTTTCTTTCCGGCAACCACCGTGGCATAGTTGTAGGCACGGAGAGGGAAAATGACCTGCTCCTGGATGGCTGTACGCTTCATCACCTTCTTGTCCACGATTTTGAACGTCACGAAATCCACCTCGAAAGGCACATTGGACGAGTTCTTTATCTGCGTATGGAAATAAAGCAGACCGTTATGGGTATAAAGTCCGCGCAAGAGATACTGGATGCCGAAAGCCTTGCTGCCGATGTGCTTGACATGGCGTCTGTTCTCCTTATGGATAGCCTTGCTGATAAGGTGTACCAATTTCGGGGACTCACATCCAAGTTCCTGCAAATAGATGTCGAGCGCGTTGTTGGGACGGTTCACCTTGCTGCCGTCATGGATAAAGTCTTTCATCTCCACATTGAGCAACAGCGGCTCATCGGAATATTTGACATTGAAAGTGTAAAAACTTCCGCTCTCGGTAATGACCGACATATTCGTCTCGTCACGGAAATTCTTTACCGTTGCCTTCACGCGGATGACATTCTCCGCACCGTCCGCCTTGCCTGCTATAAGGTTGGCAGAACCGAGGTCCACATACCGCACCGCTGACGGGAAGATGATATGCGTCGTTTTCCCATAAGTCACTTCCAGTCCATACGGAGGAATCATACGGTCGAAGGTCAACTTCTTGGTAAGACCATGATAGAGGTCGCCGTCCTCCTGCTGCGGATATACATCCTTGGTCATCGTGACACTGTTGTTTTTTTCCGATACATTATCGGTTCCATTCTGTGCGAACGCACTCATTGTGCCCAATACGAGGGCAAACATTACAAAAATCTGTTTCATACTTCTTGAAATTTAATTGGTTTGTTATTACTGGTTGTCTTTCTGGTAAAGCATCAGGGTATAGCCGGACTTGAGGTGTACCTTTTCCTCACGCATTTTCCGGGATATGTATTGCGACACACCCTGTATGGCACCCTTGCCGAGTTCGGACAGCAACTGGTCTTTTGCCGACTGGTTGGTGATGGAGATGCTCGTGCCGAGATTCTGCCCCAAGTTTGCGGCCACCTCCTTGAGCGCATTCGCTTCCATTGAACCCGGAATGAAGATTCCGTCCTGCCCGTCGTTGTCATACACGGTAAGTTCCACCGGTATGATGACTCCGCCATGCTCCACTTGGATGATTTCGATACCGAGCCGTTCTCCCTGAATGCGCCCCTCGCCGGTCACAATAGAATTGCGTGGAAGGGTGTACCTGCCGACACGCATCGGTTCCAGAAGCCTCAGTCTCACGCCCTGCCCGCTGATGACGGTCTGGTCGCCATGTACACAGGCGCGGATAGTGTTCCTGATATGGCCTTTGCCTGCTTCCCCGACAGCGGTATGGAAACCTGCGTTCCCGTAATGCTCCAGCCTTGCAAACAGCATGGAGTCGCTGACGGGCTGCGGAAGCGATGACACCACCGGAGCGGATACCTGCCCCACGGGAACTGCTTTCGCCTTTCTGCCGTTGGTAGCGGTTGCCGTTTCCTCCCGGCTTTCCGTTTTCACGTCACCGCCCATCGGCGTGTACTTGGCCGCCAGCTCGTATGATTTCTCCAGCAGGGCCACCTGCTCCTCGTAGGTCATCTGTGCGGGCTGCTGAACACTGGTCGCTTGTTTGAGTTGTTCCAGCTCCGCTTTCAACGCCTCCTTTTCGGGATCTTCCTTCGGAGTCTCATAGAAACTGCCGAGCGTGGCGTTGATGTCGTTGTAGGCGGATGCTGACGAGGTGAAAGTGCCGCTTCTCCGGTAACTTCCTCCGTTACGGTTGGATGTCCCGTAGTCCGGATAGTCCGCATCGGCTGACAGTTCAATGACAGGTTCCGCGACCGGCTCTTTCCGGTTTCCGTCCGCCATCGCCGAGAAATCCTCCAGCGTGCGCATCTTCTCTTCCTGCCTGCGTCTCATGTCCGCCTGCTCGTAAGCCGTAATCTTGTCCGCCTCGATACCCGCCCCTCTTGGGTCGGGCAGCTCGGTGTTGAACCCGGCGTACTTTTCCTTTTCCTGCCAGTCCTTTTCCGACGGGGCGAAAATCCACCACATGCAGCCGATGAACAGCAGGAACATCCCGGCAAAGACCAGGTACTTCCTGATTTCCTGCCGTTTTTTCAATTTGTTCGCGTCATTACTCATTGCCTTATTTGTTGAATTGGTTAAAAAACTCCTCCATTTCGCGGATTTTCTTCTCCGAAAGCGTGTCTGCCGGAACGAAGTCCGGTACGCTCAAAGGCTCTATCTCGATGACCTCCTGTTTCGCGTCCTCCCGTCCGATGTCATATATGGCACGGAAAATCATATAGAAATTCCCGATGGCGAACAGGCTTGTCAGCACCACGATGGTCATCACTCTCTTTTTCGGACTCAGCCCGGCGCACAAGCCGCGCAATTTATTTTCAGCCAAGTCTTTTACTTTTACAAAAATCTTTTTCATACATTCTGAATTTTAACGGTCATATACTCTGATATCCCTGTTTTCCACCACGCGGAAGGCTTCGAGAATAAAGCCGTGCGGATTGTTGTCGCTGCGCGTGGAATTGAGCAGCCTGCCCCGCGTGACGAGGCTGCGCTCCGTCACGCTCTTCTCCCGGATAATGGAAAGGCGTGCGTATGTCACGACTTCATAGGGATAGGTATTGAAGTCGCACTTCACGCTGTCGATCCCGATACGCTGGTTCATGTTGCCTGAGATGACACGGTTGTAATAACCCTGCTCCGCCAGATCCCGGTAATGGGCATATGCGGAACGGTCGCTCAGGAACATGGCGCGTTGGATGTTGCCCTCGATGGCACTCTTGTCAGGCGAAAGCGTGAAGAACAGTTCATGGAATCGTCTGACATGCTCCCTTGCCTCCACAGGGCGGTTCTGTTCCAAGTCCTGCGAAAGGGCAAGCATCAGCGATTTCCCCTCGTCCAGCACGTAGATTTTCTGCCGTTGCGCCTCGGCAAAGCCGTAGGCTTTCCATACGGAGAAGCCCACGAGCAAGGTGCAGGCGCAGAGATAGACGACACCGAACAGGCGCAGTTGTCTGAAACTGGTTTCGATATTTTTCAATGATTTGAATTCCATTTCAATGATGTTTTAATGTTATTACTTGATAAGTCTTCCGGCAATATTGCCCACCGCGGCACCTGCCGTACCCGCCACGATAGAACCTGTCCTGGATGCCGTCTGGCTCACGTTCTTGCCGTAATTGCCGGCACCACCGCCAGCCTGGATAATCCAGTTTGCGACAGTCGGAATGGTGAAGTACCCGATAATGCCGATAATCAGGAAGGTGATATAGACACCATTAGAGCCGTCCGGTATGAAATTCGGGTCGGACAACTGTTCGATGTCCTGCTGTAACATCAGCACCTGTATCCTTGCCAGCACGCTGCTGAACAGGTCGCTGACGGGGAGCCACAGGTAAATGCTGATATAGCGGACGAACCACTGGCTGAGGGAAGCCTGGAAGCCGTCCCAGCAGGAGATGGCAAAAGAAATAGGACCGAGTATGGAAAGAACGACCAGGAAGAATGTCCTGAGCGTATCGACGACAAGGGCGGCGGCGTTGAACATGAGTTCCAGCAGCTCGCGGAAGAAATTCTGCACCGCCTTCTTCATGTTGTACATCGCGCGGTCCACATACATCCCGCAGGCCTCGATCGCGTCCAATACACCCAGTTCATCCAGCTTGTTGTCAAAGACCTCCTTATCCACAAGGTAGGCGGTTTCCGGATTGCGCTTCATCGCCTCGAATTCCAGCCTGTCCTTCTGCGCCCGGTACTCGTTCATGTCGAAGGTCTGGGTCTCTAAAATGGTGTGTGTACCCTTCACTATGGGTGACATGACACTGTTCAGCGTGCCCAGCACAAGGGTCGGGAAAAACATGATGCAGAGTCCCAACGCAAAAGGACGGAGAAGCGGAAATACATCCACCGGCTCGGCCCTTGCCAGAGACTGCCATACACGATATGCCACATAGAACAATGCGCCCAGTCCTGCAAGCCCCTTTGCCACGCCCGTCATTTGCGAGCACAGCGGCATCATATCCGTGTACAGGTTTTGCAGGATCTGGTGCAGGTTGTCAAAATTTACAGCCAACAATACCATAAGCATTCTCAATTAGGGGATTACCAATAGCGTTCGTTGGGTGAGCCATAAAGGGCCATCACACGGTTCAGGTCGTTCTGCTTCTTGGCACGCAGGTAGGAAACGCCGATGTTCTTGTTGGTGTAATACTGCACGAGGCTGCGGTACTGGAGCATGTCATTGTAACACCGGTCGATGATATCCATACGCTCCTTGTCATTCATCGACAGACCGTTCTCGTTGACCACCGTCTTCAGGTCGCTGAGCAGGTGTGCGCTTTCCTCCAATAGTTTGGTATAACCCAATGCGATGGCACTCAGTTCCTCCGGTGTGAAATACGGATCGTTAAGCATACGCTCGAAACTATTTACATATATGTCCGTAATGTCGCCCACCATCAGGATGGTCTGCTGCACCTTACGGGCATCCCTGACAAGGTTCTTGACCTTGCGGAGACCGTCATAAAACTCCTTTCCCTGTTGGTAAATCTTGACGGTTTCCTGAAAATTTTTCACCATATTAGTGGCCGTCGTGGATGTCTGCACGATGTTTTTCGCGGCATTGATGATACCCTGGGCAAGATTGGTCGGGTCGGTCACTACCCATTGCGCTTTTGCCGTGAGGCTGACAAAGAAGCAGCCCATACACAGCATGAGGATTTTCTTTTTCATGATGTTTCTGTTTTTAATTGTGAATAAAATCGGTTGAATTTCAGAGTGACACTTTCCGCCCTTTGGACGGTGGGTTACGCAGGATTGTCCGATGAACTTGCTTTGGACACTTCTCCTTTGCTGCCTTTTCCGTTTCACGTCTGAGCGATGAAAAGAACTCATCGGCATACGGCCTGCGGCCGGTCATCCTGACAAAACGGGCATCCAGTTCCCGGTATGCCTTTTCTGCCTGACACGAGCGTTCCGCAGCGGAGGCGTTTTTGTTTATGCCGTACTTGACAAGAAAAGAGGGACTGATATGGATAATGTCGTGGACGGTATCCGGTGAAGCGGCAATCCATCCCAATCTTTCCAGTTCCCCGTTTAGTTTGTCAAGGTAATCGGCCGGAGGACGGGGACAAAGCCTCTCGAAAAGTTCTTCCGCCCGGTGGGTCAGCCGGGCATCGACCTCCAGGCTGTCCGGCACTTCTCCCGTCAGCCTTTTCTGCCGGTATTCATCGGGACTCATCTCCTCAAGCCGATGGAACAGCCTGTAGTCCTCCGTAAACCCGTAATACTCCTGTATTGACCGCGGAATATTCCAGTTCTGCATCAGGGACCAGTAGAGGCATGAGACGACCTCATCGCGTTTCCTTTCGTCTGATTCCAAATTACTGTACATGATTTTTAGTGTTTAATGGTTGATAAATGATTTACTTTTTCCCGCTTGCTCTCGGCCAGCTGCTTGATGGCAAGCTCGATATTACCGTCGAGTTTCTCCGTAAGCCGCATAAGCTCCAGCTTTTCCGTTTCCTCGGTCGTGTAGCAATAATATTCCTCAAGCGATACCTCGGTGGCATAGACCGCCGACTGCGAACCGCCCAAGCCTATCCACACTTCCTTGTATTTCCGGGAAGGGTTGTTTGCCATGTTGATGGAAAGAATCTGCGCACGCTCCTTGTCGGTCAGGCCGAGCAACGCCTGAATTTCATCGAACTTGTTGACATACTTCCGCTGGTCAAGAAGAATCTTGCAATCGGAATTATTGATGATAGTGCCTTTAACAATGGAAGAGGAAATAATGTCCTCTACCTCTTGGGTGACCACCACCGCCTCGCCGAAGAACTTGCGGACGGTCTTGAAGAGGTATTTCAGATATTCCGCCATGCCCTCCTTGCTGATGGCTTTCCACGCCTCTTCCAGCAATATCATCTTGCGAATTCCTTTTAATTTCCTCATTTTGTTGATGAAGGTTTCCATGATGATAATGGTCACAATCGGGAACAGTACCTTGTTGTCCTTGATGTTGTCCAACTCGAAGACAATGAAGCGTTTATTCAATAAATCCAACTGCTTGTCAGAGTTGAGAAGGAAGTCATATTCCCCTCCGTGATAGTAAGGTTCAAGCACATTCAGGAAGTTGAACACGTCAAAATCCTTCTCACGGGTACGCTTCTCCCGAAGGATGTCCTGATACTCGTCCCGGATGAACTCGTAGAACGTGTTGAAGGTGGGATTGGACTGTTTCTCCCGCCGTATCTTCTCCAGAAAGAGATTGACAGCATTGGAAAGTGCCACCTCCTCCGCACGTGTCGGCGGCTCGTCGTCACGCTTCCACAGGGTGAGGATAAGCGTCTTGATGGACTCCTTCTTCTCGATGTCGAAAACACCGTCTTCCACGTAAAAGGGATTGAAGGCGATCGGATTGTCCTCCTCGTAGGTGAAGTAGATGCCGTCCTCGCCGTGTGTCCGTGCGTGGATAAGGTTGCACAATCCCTGATAGGAGTTTCCCGTATCTACCAACAGCACGTGCGTTCCCTGCTCGTAATACTGACGCACCATGTGGTTGGTGAAGAAGGATTTTCCGCTGCCCGAAGGCCCCAATATGAATTTGTTGCGGTTTGTAATCGTGCCGTTCTTCATCGGCAAGTCGGAAATATCCAAGTGTACGGGCTTTCCGGTCAGACGGTCCACCATGCGGATGCCGAACGGTGAAAGCGAGTCCTTGTAGGACGTTTCCCCTACGAACAGGCACAGGGCCTGTTCGATAAAGGTGTAGAAACTCTCCTCGAAAGGGAAATCTCCGGCATTGCCGGGTATCGCCGCCCAGAACAGGGTCGGCACGTCCACCGTGTTGTGCCTCGGCTTCGCCTCTATCAATGCCAGCTGGCTGCCGACATCGTTCTTGATGCGCTTGAGTTTCTCGCGGTCATCGCTCCACGCCATGACATTGCAATGGGCGCGGACGGACGACAGTCCCTTGCTGTGCGCCTCGTTCAGGTACTCCTCGATCCATTCACGGTTTATCTGGTTGGAGCGGCTGTAACGGGAAAGCGAGTGCATATTTCTCGCGGTCTGCTCGAACTTCCGCAGGTTCTCCGCTGAATCGTCGATGAAGAGGTACTGGTTCACTATATGGTTGCAGGTGAGCAGGATGCCTATCGGTGCGGCGAATGACAGGCGGCAGTCGCTACGGTCGGTGGAGAGACGCTCGTAGCGTGTGTCTGTCGCTACGCCCGACGGCAGGTCTTCCGGATCGGATAGGGTGTGCAGGCAAAGGTAGTTGTCGCCCACCTTCATTTCCCCCGCACCGAGCGAGAGGTCCTGCAAGCAGGCGGCGTCCTCCTGCGATAGCGAGAAATACTTCTCTACGATGCCTGCCGAGGTGTCCGTTCCCGTAATTTCATCATCCGTCAGGCGTGTGATGCGGACAAGTCCGCTGTCGTTCACGATACGCTCGAACTGGCCGCAGCATTCCATGAAACGGCTGACGGTCTCCCTGTCCTGCATCTCCTTCGGGATGATGAACCCGCGTGTCAGGGCGTTGAAACTGCTGGTCGTGCGGCTGTGCTCCTTCGTGGTCTTGGTAAGGAACAGGTAGCAGGTGTGCTGCAAGTAAGGACGCTCGTTGAAGTGCCGCTCGAAACTGCGGCTCAGGAAACTGAGGTCGTCCTTGCAGATGTCCGGCTTGTAGCCCTCCTCCACGAAGAAGTCCTGCTTGTGCACGATGCTGTAGTTCGGCAGCACCTTGACCGCTTTCGCCCAGGTGGAGTGCATCGCCTCGTACTCTGCACGGGTCAGCGTGAAAAGTTCGGGCAGCTCCACCCTGTAGGCTACGGTGATGTCCGCGTCCTTGCTGATGATGCAACCGTTCTCCACGGCAAGCAGCGGAAACTTGCTTTCCAGCGTGGCTGTTTTCATTACGTTTCTCATGCTTTTCTGTTTTTGATGGTTGAAGAGAACAACCGAAGGAATTTTCTCCGGTTGATGATGTAGCGGGGATGGTTGCGCAGTGCCTGAATCTTCATCAGTCCCCATTCACCGTATTTCGCGTTCATGCGGAAAGTCGCCCAGACAAGTACCGAAGCGGAAGCCACTCCCAATCCGATACAAATCCACTGGTCGATGCCTGTCATATACATGATGACGAACAGCACGAACACGGCGAGCAGCCCTCCGGCGAAGATGAAGAGGTACTGGCTCTTCAAGCCTTTGAACTCAGGACTGCGCCCGATTCCCTTGTTTACAGGATACTCCGCCATATTACAGGAAGAATGAGCGTAAGATGGTGGCCGCGACAATCAGGAAAATACACGCCCCGAACCAGCTGGCAGCGGTTTTGGAGGTGTCCGGGTCGCCGGACGAGTCGAGTAGGTCAGCTCCCTTGCGGGAGCTTTCCCCTCTAAGAACCGTACGTGCGAGTTTCCCCGCATACGGCTCAAGCAACATGACCGTTATCGGTTTTGATGCCGATAAAGCCATC
>Ga0129317_1000374_pt1 | contig 49404 bp, 47 predicted proteins | sample Cm1ome_FD_94430 | JGI IMG/M metagenome (GOLD analysis project Ga0129317, IMG submission 94430) | Eastern black-and-white colobus group fecal microbial communities from Wisconsin, USA - Cm1105 metagenome | ecosystem: Host-associated > Mammals > Digestive system > Large intestine > Fecal | place... | reverse complement strand
CCCGCAACATTAAGAAAGCAAAGGATAGATACCATACGTTTAAAGCTGATAAAGATAGCCGCAAAGGCAGTCCGTTCAGCAAGATATATAACATTCAAGCTATGCAGCAGTTGTCCGTATAAGGCCGAGTTCTATGAAACATTAAGAAACATAAGCTCACTGCCGCAGCTGGAATAGCAACTATCAACGCACCATAACAACTCAAATCGGAAACATGTGGATACACAGGTGCAGTCTGCCATTTTCTATGGAAAACTCACCTAATTTCGATGAAGTTGTTGTTATGTTTGGTAACTATGAGCATTTTTATATGCTCATGAATAATTCAGGTTAAATATCTGTATTATCACGAAGGCTCAGCAGGTCACCCTGTTGAGCCTTTGATACTATGTCTGAACTTAGTTTATAAAATCGTCTTCCTTAAGTATGAGACATCCGTTCTTATCATATTTTGAATGGAACATTCCGGAAATTCGCTTTCCGATAGGTGGTTTTTCAGCTCTGTCTGCTGCCTCTTCAATAAGCTGCTCAGCATTATTCTTTGTAAGCGGTATGCCTTCCTCTTCCATGAGTTCTATCCTCTCATAGAGAGCCAGCATGCTCTTTCCTGTTATGCTGCAGTCTATTTCTGCTGCATACTGTGAGCAGTACTGAGCAAAATCATCGATCTCCATCTGCTCATCATCAGATACAGGTGCAACCTCTTTGACATTGCTGAACTTCTCCTTGACCTTGCCTGATGAACGCTTCTGAGGCTCCTTCTTTTTATTTACCTCAGACTCTTCGTCATAGACATCGTCATCTTCATAGATATCATCATCGTCATCATAAGACTCTTCGTCCATATCGTCATCGTCTGTGTCATCGTCATCGATGTCATCATCCTCTTCCGGTTCGTCCGAATAATCCTCATCGTCAGGCTCGTCATCATAGCTTGAAGCTGCTGCAGCTGCTGCCTTTTTGCTTTCCTTTTCTTCAAACTCCTCATCATCGATATCCGATATATAATCACATATCTCAAAGAGCTCAGGTCTTGCATCTTCTATGTTATCAAGGCCTTCCGGCGTATCTATCATAACTACGATAGTTCCGCTTCTGTCGATCCTGATAAAGTTATATATGTCTTCGATAATGTCTCTGTCAAGCTCTCCGGCATTTTCGATAACGAAATCCTTGCCTCTGATCTTGCTGATTATAGAATCTGTAAAGCCTATCTCATTAAGCTTTGAAGCTGTCGTCTTAGCAGATGCATGCTGTATTCCGTTTTCCTCATGAATTGCCTTGAGTTCATCCACGGCAATGTTTAAGCCGTCCTCTACAGTCTCAGCCTCAACTATCATGTGGAACTTCTTCATAGCCACCTGACGCGTAACACGCTCTTCTGAAGCATTCTGAAGGCTTGCAGCCTCCGGATTTATTGTCTTCGGATTTTCAGGCTGAGGTCTTTCCTGTACCTGCTGCGGTTTATATATAGGACGTGTCTCATCTGCATGCGCTGCTTCTGAAGGAAGAACAGCTTTTTTGATTTCCGGTGCGGTACCGTTAAGAGCAGCTTCAACTGCAGCTATCGTAGAGCCTGCCGATAAATCAGCCGCCTGTACGGTTTCTTTTACCGCAGTCTCTGATACTGCCTGTACAGCTGCACCGACAGATGCTGCCGCAATATCAGAAGCATTTACAGAAGCTTCAGTATTTACCTCTTCCCCTTCCGGCTCTTCAGCTGCAGGCGCTTCAGTTTCCTCTACGACCTTAATATCTCCGGCTCCGAAATCAAATGCCATCTGCTGTCCGTCATCGTTTCCGTCAGCTTCCGATGCTTCAGCTGCTTCTGCTGTATCAGATGCTGCAGCCTCAGCATTCTTAACCGAAGCCGCAAGCGCAGCTCTCTGCATAGCAGCCTGCTGCGCCTCAGCCTTAGCCTTAAGCTCCGCGCTTCTTTCTGCAGCTAATCTCTCAGCATCAGCTCTTCTGGCTTCATCTGCAGCTCTTGCTTCATCTGCTCTTTTAGCTTCTTCGGCAGCTCTTAGCTCTGCGGCCTTAGCTTCAAGGCGCTGCACATAAGCATTGAATTCCTCGTCTTCATTTTCATATCTTGCAGCTGCAAGTGCATTGCTGTTTCTTATAGCTGCCTCATCATCAGCAGAAAGCTCTGTGTATTCCTCTGCCGGCTCCTGTTTAAGCGCCGGAACATCATCTCTTCCCGGAGCCTCAGTCATGCCGTATTCCGCATACAGATTTCTTTCTCTGCTCTGTCCTGCGCTTTCTGCATTATTATAAGCATTGCCCTGCTCATAGCCTCTTCCGAATGCGCTTTCCTGCTGCTCTGCATAGGCAGCATTATCCTGATACTGTTCTGTCATAGCTGAACGCGGATAAAGCACATTCTTCTGCGCATCGGTCAGATCGGTATATCTCATCTTAAGGCGCAGCGCCTTTACGCTGTAATTACTGTCACCGTAAAGCAGAGCTATTCTGTCGCATGTACGGATACAGTCCTCTATTCGTCCTGCAAACTCATAGGTCGTTGCCAGCTCATACAGCCATTTTTCATCAGGATCTGCCTGACAGAAAAGCTCAAGCGGCTGAAGCTGTCTGTCATAAGGAGCATGACGTGCTTTCAGTATCATGTACTGCAGCACATAGTTCCCTATATCCTCAGGATCCACGGCTCTGAATTCATAATAATAATCTTCAGCCTCGTCAAGACTGCCTGTCCTTACGGCAAGCTCAGTAAGCTTATATAAAAGTCTTTTTCCGACAGGCGCTCTGTCAAGTGCAAGATGCAGTATTTCTTTTGCTTCTTCCAGCCTGTCATTTTTCTCGAATACCGTTGCCGCCATAGTCAGAAGATTAGTATTTCTGACACGGTTCCAGTCTATTCCTTCAACGATCTTGAGCGCTGTTAAATAGTCCTCCTCGTGGATCAGTTTTTTCATCTGTTCCATCTTTAAACTGAATTCGTATTTATCCATTTTGACTCCTTACAGCATCAATTTTCTTTAATATGAGTAAATGCTTCAAACCCTGATTTTAGGCTCTTTGCATTTTCGTATATGTCCTGCCGCCGATAGCATTCTTAAAATCAGAGCTCCGTGCGTCCCTTAAGCGCTCTTTCAAGCGTTACCTCATCGATATTTTCAATATCTCCGCCAACCGGCACTCCGGAAGCGATTCTTGTTATTTTAACAGGAAGCTCCAGTGTCCTTATCAGCTTAACTATATACATCGCCGTGCTCTCTCCCTCAACCGAGGAATTGGTGGCGATTATCACCTCGTCGGCCGTACATTCTCCGTCAGGACCCTGCAGTCTCATCATAAGCTCTCTGAGTCTTATGTCGTTCGGACCTATCCCGAGCATCGGTGAAATAGCTCCATGCAGAACGTGGTAAACTCCGTCATAGCGGCCTGTTTTTTCGTATGCCGCAAGATCTCTGGAATTTTCAACGACCATTATCTGTCTTTTGTTGCGCTTTCCGCTTTCGCCGCCTGCACATATAGGACATATTTCACCATCTGTCACTGTGCAGCAGCATTTACAGAAATGTACATTGTGTCTAGCCTCGGTCATCGCCTCAGCTATGCCCTTAACATCATCCTCGGGCATTGATATTATATGAAAGGCAAGTCTCTGTGCGCTCTTTGTGCCTATCCCGGGCAGACTGCGAAACGCCTCGATCAGCCTTCCTATACTTGCTCCGTAATAATCCAACTTAAAGCCTCCGTACCTGACAGCTTGTCATGCACATTTATCAGAAGCCGAAGCCGCCGAGCTTTCCGTTCTGACTCTCTGCAGCCTGCTCTATCTTAGCTGCCGCATCATTAAATGCCAGCATTACAAGCTCTTCAAGAGTCTCCACATCCTCAGGATCACATGCCTCAGGATCGATAGATACCTTTGTCATCTCCTTAAGTCCTGTGAGTGTAATGCTTACAGCCCCGCCGCCGGCTGTGCCGGTATACTCGGTCTCAGCCATCAGCTTCTGCTGTTCTTCCATCTGTCTCTGCAGACGCTGTGCCTGCTTTAACATATTGTTCATATTGCCGGGCATACCCATTCCGCCCGGAAATCCGCCTCTTTTTGCCATTTCATTATCCTCTGTTCTTTAGTTTATCTGTCAGCCCTCGATGTCAATGTGAAAATTTATCCTCGAAAGCTCCTCATCCGTCGCACGATTATTCATGACCTCTATTTCTCCCGGTCTTGCTATCCTTGCGACCATTTTAACTGTTTCTCCGGTCAGCTGTGCCGCAAGCTCTCTGAGCTTAAGCACACCGTTTTCCTCAATATTCTTAGCGGCAAGCTTATAGTTCATGTTGTTTTTAAATACAACTACTATATTGCCGTTTTCTTCCTTCAGTATCGCACCTGCAAACAGCGGTCTGTTTGACGGCATCAGTCTGCCGACAAGTTCTGTCCAATGCTCTCTTAATATGTCAATAACATTGCCCGCTTCCGCATCCCGCTGAATAAAATCGTCGGTTTCCGGCGTCTGCTCGTCACGATCCACGCTTTCGCACGGCTGTTCCTCAGATATAGTCACGCTTTCGCCTTCCGGTGCAGTCTGTCTGTCATAAGGCTTTGCCGGCTTGGCATTTTCCGTTACCTGCCACGGCACGTCATCATTTGCAGTTGGTTTTGAAGAACTTATTCCTGACGAATATGAATCCGCCTCTGAGCCTGTTCTTAACGCAGGTTTCTGTACAGCAGCTATCCTTGGCTTTCTGATAATCGACTCTGTCTCTGTCTGTGCAGCTGCACTCGCTGCCGACATTGTACCTTTAGTACACAGCCTTATGATCTCAACCTCAAAAAGAACTCTTTTCTGTGCTGAAAATCTTGCTCTGTTCGTAAGCTCTGCAAGCGATCCCAATATTGAAACAAGCTCTCGTCTGTCTGTCAGCCCGGCATCATTTTTTGCCTGTTCAAAGCGCTCAGAAGAAATATCGAGTATATCCTCCTGCCCTTTTTCAATGCTGCCTGCCAGCAGAACATTTCTAAGATACCATATAAAATCATTTATAAGCTGTATGATATCAGCTCCTGAATTTATCAGCTCATTTACCGTATGCAATGCATTTTCAGCATCTCTTTCTATGATCTGCCTATATAGCCTTGAAAATACTGACGGATCGGCAGCTCCTATTATCTCTAAAACATTGTCATAGGTAAGTCTGTCATTAAAATGATAGGACATGCACTGATCCAGCAGGCTCAGCGCATCTCGCATGGAACCGTCCGCAGCCTCTGCAATATAGCTTAAAGCCTTATCCTCTGCATCCATGCCTTCTGTCTGTGCTATCATCTTCAGATGCTCGGCAGCGTTTTTTCTGCTCATACGCCTAAAGTCATAGCGCTGACAGCGGCTTAATATAGTCGCCGGAAGCTTCTGCGGATCTGTCGTGGCAAGAATAAATATTACATATGAAGGCGGTTCCTCTAAGGTCTTAAGCAGGGCGTTAAATGCACCTGTCGAAAGCATATGTACCTCGTCAATGATGTAGACCTTGTATCGTCCGGTTACCGGCGGATATTCCACCTCATCTCGTATATCTCTTATATTATCTACGCCGTTGTTGGATGCCGCATCTATTTCGAACACATTCATGCTCGTGCCGCTCTTTATGCTCTTACATATCTCACACTCGTTGCACGGATTGCCTCCGTGCTCTTTTGAATGAGGGCAGTTTACGGCTCTTGCCATGATCTTGGCTGCCGAAGTCTTGCCTGTTCCTCTTGTACCGCAAAAGAGATAGGCATGACCTATCCTTCCTGAACTCACCTGATTTTTAAGTGTCGTCATAACAGCATCCTGACCTACTACATTGTCAAAGGTCTCCGGACGCCATTTGCGATACAGTGCCTGATATGACATATCCCACAACTTTCAAGACAATATGCCCATTTTGAGCATTACATAATTATGACAATTATAGCACAGGTATGTTATTATTGTCATGAATATTTGGTGTCCTGCTCATGCAGGCATTATTTTAATAAAGGATCCGTGAAATGACAGCAAAGCTATCCGAGGAAGAAAAAGCCTCACGCGCAATTCTGCGTAAACGAACAAAATACATGCGTGCTGCAATAGCCGAGGCAAAAAAGGCAGAAGCTTTGGGAGAGGTGCCTATAGGCTGCGTTATCGTAAGAGATGACCGAATCATTGCCCGCGGCTATAACCGCCGTACAGTTGACAAAAACACTCTGTCTCATGCAGAGATAACTGCCATAAATAAGGCCTGTAAAAAAACCGGTGACTGGCGTCTCGAGGAATGTGAACTGTATGTAACTCTCGAGCCCTGCCCTATGTGCGCAGGTGCTATAGTTCAGGCCAGAATTCCCACCGTATATATAGGCTGCATGAATCCAAAGGCCGGCTGTGCAGGCTCAGTCATCGATATGTTTCATGAAAACGGCTTCAATCATCAGGTCAATACAGATGTTGGCATCTGCGGTGATGAGTGCAGCAGTCTCATGAAAAATTTCTTTAAGGCATTAAGACTTGCACATCCTAAAAAAGTGAAATACAAGGCTCAACAATAACGTTTTTCACTGCAGGTCTTATTATTTCGGCATATTTTTGCATCTCCTCATCAGAAGGTGTATAAAATGTGCCCGATGCCTGCCCTCCGATAAACCTGCGCAGGCGATATGTATCTCCGCCGTCTATAAAATCTCTTATTTCCTCAAAATCTCTGTCTGTATGGAAGCCCCCAACCACCGTCGTGCAAAATTCCCTTTCGACCTCGTCCTCCTCTATGAGCATGGTTTTGCTTTCTTCAAGTTTTTTCCATATCTCATCATCTATCGAGATTCCCGAAGCAAGGCTATAGGATGTTCTTCCTGAAAGTATATCGAGCGTAACATACTCCGCTATTCCTTCACAGATGATCTCAAACAGCATGTCAGGTTCCGTACCGTTTGTCTCAAGCCCGATCTCCATTCCGTAATAGCCCTTTATATGGCGCATAACATCCATTATATTGTCATGGATCGTAGGTTCTCCGCCTTTAAATGCAACTATATCCACCGTTTTCTGCCTATGCGCAAGATATTCATATAATTCATCGCTATCCGCTTCGAGACATTTTGTATTTGCGGCATTGTCAAAAGACTTTAAAGCTTCTGACTCAAACGGACTTTTAAAATTACTGCCCTTAGTATAAACAATACATACACTTTTTCCGGATTCATTCAGACTTATTTCATTTTTTATCCTGAATATTTTCTTCATAATTATCAGCCGAACAGTCTGTCTGTAAGCTCTGCAAATTCGGAAAGTGAAAGCTTTTCACCTCTTATATCCGCAGTGAGTCCCATCTGTGTAAGTGTCTGCTCAACTTTTTCTCTGCTGAGGTTAAGCTGCGGTGCATTTTTTAATGCATTGGCAAGAGTCTTTCTTCTCTGTGCAAAAGCAGCTTTTATGACGGCAAACAGCTTCTTCTCATCCTTTGCCTTTACCGGAGGCTCGGCATAACAGCGAAGTCTTATGACAGCAGAATCAACGCCCGGTCTCGGGATAAAGCAGTTTGGCGGTACATTTGATATGACCTCTGCCTCAGAACGGTACTGTACCGCAAGCGTCAGCGCTCCGTAATCCTTTCCGCCCGGCTTTGCCTGCATACGGTCTGCAACCTCTTTTTGTACCATTACAGTAATTGACTCTATACTGAGCCCACTCTCTAAAAGCTGCATGATTATTGGCGTAGTAATATAGTACGGCAGATTTGCCGCTACCTTTATGCGCTTTTTTTCCTCGCCCATGACCTTATTCAGATCAAGCTTCAGCACATCCTCATTGATAATGCTGTAATTATCATAATCGGAAAGATTCTCCTCAAGGATAGGGATCATGTCCTTATCAATCTCTACCGCTATGACTCTGCCTGCTGCCTCGCACAGAGCCTGAGTCATAGTTCCTATTCCCGGGCCTATCTCCAGCACAGTATCGTCCTTTGTTATTTCTGATCCGGCTATAATGCGATCCAGGATCCTTCTGTCGATAAGGAAATTCTGTCCGTAGCGCTTTTTTGCACTGATTCCGTGCTCTTTGAGGAATTCTATCGTATTTTTTGCTTCTATAAGATTATTCATATTTCTCTCTCAAGTTGACAAAATCTCTGTCGTTTAATATACTAAGCAGTGCGTCGAGGTCTCACGCGATGGGAATCTGCGAACCGTGTCAGGGTAGGAATACAGCAGCACTAAGCAGACAACTCTCATGTGCCGTGAATAACCTCGGCGCTTTTTATTTAAATTGTTCTCAGTCTTCTATACGGTAGAAGCGGCAGGCATTGTCCCAGGTAATTCTTTCGATTTCTTCCGGTGTAACTTTCTTTATCTCAGCGATCCTCTCTATCACGTGAGGCAGATATGCTGAAGAGTTTCTGCTCCAGCGTCCCTTTTCTCTCACCGGAACAGGAGTAAGATAAGGGCAGTCTGTTTCAAGCAATATCCTTTCAAGCGGCGTAGCCTCCAAAGCTTTTGTAAGCTTTTTCTGACCTTCATAGGTTATGACGCCGCCAAAGCCAAGATAATATCCCATATCAAGATATTCAAGTGCAGTCTCCTTGCTGTAGGAAAAGCAATGTATTACAGCACTGTCAAGACCGTCTGCATGTGCTTTTTTCATGATTTCCATGGTATCCTGTGATGCATTTCTCGAATGAATAACAACAGGCTTCCCAATTTCTACAGCAAGCTCAAGCTGCTTTTTAAACCAATACTTCTGGAGATCTTTACCGGGTTTAACCTCATAAATATCATATCCGTGATAATCCAGGCCGATTTCTCCGACTGCCACAGTCTTTTTATGCTCTGCCAATGCTTTAAGCTCATCAAATACAGCATTTCCATAAGCTTCAAAGCCTGCCGAGCTTTGTTCATACATAGCTTCTATATCATCAGCTGTCTTGTCCGGATAGAAATCATATACCTCATCCGGATGCACTCCGGCTGCCGCATAAACAAAATCATATTTTTTACTGAAGGCGACCGAGGCTCTTGCCCCATTCATAGTCGCTCCTATATTGCATATCCTTCCTACGTTATTTTTCGGAAGGCTCTCTATAATTTCAAAGCGGTCTTTATCAAATGCCGCATCGTCATAGTGTGTATGTGTGTCAAATATCATATATCTCCGTTTACCGGCTTAAAACAATGTCTCATTAAGCCGGCTAAAAAGTGTTGCTTTTCTCTTTTTATATTTATATGTTTTATTTTTCAAAGGCTGTATTAATTATCTGTTTGCAAAATATACCATAGCCCAGAACAATACCAGATGTGCCGGATACGCGATATAAAAGAAATACTTCATAGGCAGCTCACCGCGTTTTCCGTTATAAAAATATATAATGCCAAAGGCCAGTGCAGAAACACATGCATACTCTATGCTTTCTGCGGCGGCTATGATAGCTCCGGTTATCAGCATTGCATTACGGTCCTCTCTTACCAGATACAATGCCGAGATCATAAATACTCCTACTGCTCCGTAATCTGACTTTATAAGATATGCCGTCATGCAGCATATACCGACAATCATAAGTCTGAAAATAATATGCAGTCTGCGGCATTTCTGCATCAGAGTTATAGAAAGTGCGCCCAAAAACAGCGTGAACATAACATTCTGATAATCAGAATAAAACCATGTGTTCTTAAGAGCCAGATCAAACGGTACTTCACTTATAGCTGCAAATAAAAACAGCCTTGTAAGGTACTTTTTGGCATTTCCTGTGTGAACAGCTCCCTCTGCCGTCATGAATGCGAATATCGGAAATGACAATCTGCCCAGTGTCCTCAGTATTCTCGCGGCTAGATACCATCTTTGCCCCTCTGGAGTTGCAACGGCCATGCTCCAATACACCGGATTTTGTCCGTAGAGCACTCCGTTTTCAATAAGCATAAAGCCTATATGATCGCAGAGCATAAAGAGAAGGGCAATCAATTTTAACTGATTGCCCGTAAATCCGGCTATTCGCCTCATATTAAATCTAAGTCTGATAGTTTTAGCCGACATAAGCTCTCCGTCAGCAGATCTCGCTGCCTGACGGCATATCGCTGTTATCCGGTGTCATAAGTGAGATCATCTCTCCGCTCTCATCCTCTGCAGCGATGATCATGCCCTGAGACATTTCTCCTGCGATCTTTCTCGGTTCAAGGTTACATACGACCATAACCTTTTTACCTACCATATCCTCAGGCTTGTACCATTTCTTAATTCCTGAAAGGATAGTGCGGGTCTCGCTTCCGAGCTTTACAGTTTCCTTTAAAAGCTTGCTTGACTTCGGCACTGCCTCGCATGCAATGACCTCGCCCACACGGAACTCAAGCTTTGCAAAATCATCATAGGTTACGTTCGGCTTATGTGTAAGCGGCTTTGCTTCCTTTACTTCTGCCTTCTTCTCTTCGGCAGCTTCCTCCGCCTCGGCCTCTTTACCTGTGATGTCTATGCCTGCAGCTTCCTTAACACGCTTCGCAAGAGTATCAAAGTCCATACGTGCGAAAAGTATCTTCGGTGACTCTGTTACCTTATTGCCGTTAGGATAAAGTCCGAATGCATCCATCTCAGCATATTCACGCTTTGAGGTATTAAGCTCTGCAAGAATGCTCTCTGCTGTCTCAGGCATAAAGCTGTGAAGCAGTGAAGCTCCGATAGTAATGCCCTCTGTAAGATTGTAGAGAACAGTCTTGAGTCTTTCCTGCTTAGCTTCATCCTTAGCAAGAGCCCAAGGCATAGTCTCATCTATATACTTGTTGCAGCGTCTGAAAATGTTGAATATTTCAGTTATGGCATCAGCCACTCTGAGTTCATTCATCTTGCTGTCGACCTTTTCAACTGCCTCAAGGATGGTGTCTATAAGATCGCTGTCAATGTCTTCGGCCGCATCATTATTTTCAACGATGCCTCCGAAATATTTATTTGTCATGGAGATAGTTCTTGAAACAAGGTTTCCGAGTACGTTTGCAAGATCTCCGTTGAAGCGCTCGCACATAAGCTCCCAGCTTATGGAACCGTCATTGTCGAACGGCATTTCATGAAGCACGAAATATCTTACGGCATCCACTCCGAATACATCAGTAAGAGTATCTGCATAAAGAACGTTGCCCTTTGACTTTGACATCTTGCCGTCAGCCATAAGCAGCCAAGGATGTCCGAATACCTGCTTAGGAAGCGGAAGGTCGAGTGACATCAAGAATATCGGCCAGTAAATGGTATGGAAGCGGATGATATCCTTACCTATAAGATGAAGATCTGCAGGCCAATACTTCTCAAAGGTCTTTCTTCCGGCATCATCAGCCTCACCTGAGCCGTATTTGCCGTTTGCATATGCTGCACCCTCGTCATCAGTCTCGCCGTCACAATTATAGCCGCAGCCTGTTATATAGTTTGTAAGAGCATCAAGCCATACATATACTACATGATCCGGATCGAATTCTACAGGAATACCCCATTTGAATGAAGTTCTCGATACACAAAGATCCTGAAGTCCCGGAAGGAGGAAGTTGTTCATCATCTCATTCTTACGGGATACAGGCTGAATGAATTCCGGATGCTCATTGATATACTGTATAAGACGATCAGCATATTTACTCATCTTAAAGAAATATGCTTCCTCTCTTGCCTTCTTTACAGGTCTTCCGCAGTCAGGGCAGTTGCCGTCCTCAAGCTGTGAATCTGTCCAGAATGACTCACAAGGAGTACAGTACCAGCCCTCATAATGTCCCTTGTAGATGTCTCCCTTATCGTACATCTTCTTGAACATCTTCTGAACCTGCTTCTCATGATAGCTGTCTGTTGTGCGGATGAACTTATCATAGGATGTGTTCATAAGATCCCATATGCGTCTGATCTCTCCGGCAACATTATCTACAAACTGCTTCGGTGTAACGCCTGCTGCCGCAGCCTTTTCCTCTATCTTCTGACCATGCTCATCTGTTCCTGTCATGAATCTGACATCATAGCCCTGTTCTCTTCTGTAGCGGCAAATAGCATCCGCAAGCACGATCTCGTAAGTATTTCCTATATGCGGCTTGCCTGAGGTATAGGCAATAGCCGTTGTGAGATAAAATGGTTTATTCTCTGCTGTCTGTCTCATTTTTATTCCCCTGATAATAATGCTTTAGTAAAAAGAATACAGTAAGTTTTAACTCACTGTATTCTATCACATATCGCTATACGTTTCTATTGAGCACATAGCATTTAATGGCTTTTATCCGCAAAAAATCTGCTGGTTTTTGCATTTTTTTCGTTAATGCCGTCCGGTTTAATTACTTAGCGCTCTTTTTTGTATCAAACTCCTGTGAGAATCCCATGTATCCGTAGTCCTCACCTGCAGCTGTAACATCGATCTCATCAAGACCGAAGTTATCGATGAATGTATTGGCAACCGCTGCTACAACCATCTTATCGCTTGCTGCAGCATATACAGAGGTTGCATCACTTATCTCAAGCTTTGCGCTTCTTCCGTCCTCTGACGGAGTATAGCTGATAAGGTCTATATCGTCTGTAAGTGCGTTATTATTCTTAAGAGCCTGAATTACAGATGCTGCATCACAGGTATCAACATAGTCAAATGATGCTGATATGCCGTTTGAGCCCGGAATATATACTATGATCATTGTTCCGTTTTCTTCAACGCTCTCGCCCTGCTGCTTATCCTCAGGATAGTATGATCTGTCAACCGCTGTTGTCTCCATTGCTCCCGGTCCGCCGTTCTCACCTGTCTCTGCATCTGCAGGTATGGTGTACTTACTGGTCTCAGGCAGAGTCATGGCTGCTGTAGTATTTTTCTCTATTACAACTCCGTCAGGAAAATCCTCAGGTGCTCCGCTTTCTCTGATGGTAGACGGTGTACATCCGAAAAGCATAAGTGCAACTGCTGAAAGCATAAGTATATTTAAAAATTTCTTCAAGATATGTTTCCTCCCGATATTCTATAAATGCTCATCTACAGCATTATAGCAAAAAAGCAAGTGTATAGCACTTAAAACTTTTTTACGGAAATGTGAAAATGCTGTGACGAAAAAGCTGTAAAGCAAGGCGAATCTGATCAATACAGCACCAGCTGGTAAATAAATATCATTACAGGCATTGTGATCATGCAGAGTATTATTGACATTACATTAATAACACTTGCTGTCTGATAGTCACAGTCATTAAGCTTTGCCATCTGTGTGACTGTCGACGCTGACGGTCCTATGGCACCCAAAAATGTCACCATGAATAGCTGCGCCGAATCAGGCAGTATCCTTGTAAGTCCCGAAAGCTTTAAAATAAGCACAAGTAAAAGCGGATATACCAAAAGCCTCAGAACACAGATCAGGTACGAATCTCTGTCAGCAAAGACTTCTCTGAGATCAATATTAGCCATAACAATGCCTGCTATAAGCATCCCCAAAGGTCCTAACATGCTGCCGAGCGCATCCACGGCATCATTTACAGGTGAAGGAAATGTTAATCCTGTGATAAACAGCAATACTCCTAATACAATAGCTATGATATTAGGATTTGTCAGGATCTTTTTTTCATCTACAGCCGCTTTTCCTCCGAGCGTATACATGCAATGTGTCCACAAAAAAACCGTCTGCACTGCTATAAATGCACAAGCATAAAAAAGCGCCTCAGCTCCTAACAGAGACCCGATAATAGGAATTATAAGATTGCCGCAATTGGCATAGATCACTGAATCCTGCTGTACCGGGTCGATGTGTCCGCCTCGTGCCAGGACCCATGTCGCCGCAATAAATATAAAGTGCACTACCGTTGCAGCCACTATGCAATATACAAGCTTCAATGCTCTGTCAGCTGTAAATTCCATCCTGAATGCACTGAGTATCATGCACGGACACACTATATAAAGACTGAGTGCAGACATAAGCTGCGTATCAGCCTCCTTCAATACATTCTTTCTTACCGCAGCATATCCTACGACTACCATAATAGCCATCGAAAGGATCTTTTTCATCAGTAGCAGGCTAAGCTCCATCTTACTGCTCATTGCCTCCTCAATATCAGCTTAAATCATCATGAAACACCATCCGACAGCCCTTTCCTTTAGTATCTGTAAACACCTTTAAGCCGCGCAGATTTCAATAATAATTTAGTCTTCTGCTGTCTCTATGTCAATGAAAAATACCTGCTTTCCCTCTCCATCCGTAAGCCTTTGCAAGCTCCTGCATATACATTGCTTCGTTTTTATTTTTCCCGTATAGGGCTTTTAAAAATGAGAAAAATCCGTCAACACCGCCTATATCATCAAAAAGATCCATTCCGTCAGCAGCGATACAAAGCGGAAGCCTCGAACCTGCGACTTTTTCTAAGCCTGTCCTTAAATTGTTCGAAACATCCAGCCTCTCTGCATTGATCCAATCCCGCTTTATTTCTGTTTTCTCAGAATAAACTCCGTTTCCCGCTCCTTCGGATACCACGCTTATCCCCTGCTCATCATAAATATCTTTACAGAGTATTTTTACATACCAGCCGTCTCCTCTGTCATATCTGTAATCAAGTGCGGAAAAGAACGGCCTGAGCTTCGGTATAAAGGAATTAATCAGCTCTCCTGCTTCGTCATAGCTTTTTAACATTTCCCGGCGACAGTCTTTCGCATAAAGTTCCCGGCTATCTGTTTCCGTCATATCGGCTGAAAAGCTTATGTTTTCTTTATTCATGTACTCAGAATATTTCTTCTTAATATCTTCCAGTTCTTTAAATGCTTCCCGGTAAGCACATGCTTTTTGCGGTTCGGCTTCAAAAAATATCATCATCCGTTTAATTTCTGCAAATGCAGATACGATCACGCTTTCACGCCAGACAGCAATATCCTTTTTTCTTTTATCGGATATGCGAACAGTTCTTTCACTTTTTTCTGCAGTAAAAAGTTCTTCCGCCGTAAGTCTTTCAAGCAGTATGTTAAGTCTTCGTATGTTTGTTTCATCCGCAATATTAAATCCCGCATCCCTGCCGTCTTCTATTTCACGATCAGCTTCTCTGTAAATGTTTCCGTCCTCATCCATAAGCCCTGCTTTAATAAGGTTTGCATAGAGCGATTCCTCTGTCGGGCAAGCTCTTCTTCTGTCCGCTTCAAAAGGAACATCCTTAAAAAGTCTGTGCCAATGCCACTCGAAGCTTTCAGCTTCCTCCGCCCTGAATAAGCTTCCGCAGAGCTTTTTATAAATTTTAATGTTTCCTTCTGTCAGCTGTCCGAAATCCTTGTCGCGAAGTGAAAATCTGTGCAAATGAGAATTACTCCAGCCGAAAGCGCGCTGTATGGCTATATGAAGCTCATATAAGCTTCCGTCTCCCGGAAACAATAATTCTCTCGTAATGCCATGCCTGGCTCTCGCAAGCTTCATTCCGGCGGCATCGCTTATACTGCTGCCGTCACGCTGCATAAGTATCAGCTTCAAATGACAAATCTTTTTCGAACTCATTTCATTCATACTCCTTGGTTTTATTTAATGACTTCGTATGCAGCAGCTTCTCCATTGCCGGGCACACAAAAATAAAGCGTCCTGTGACGCAGTCATTTTCATTATCTGAATTTCGGCCAGAAGAGCTTAAGCGGCCGTGCCATGTTCCATAAAACTGACGGAACCGTATATGATGACAGAAATGTCTGTAAATGCGGCGGCATGTGATATCACCGCCGAAGTATTATTTAATATCAGCAATATAACCTATAAATTCTCCGACAAGCTCACGCTGTTTTTTATCCAGCTTTTTTATCTTTTCAAATAGGAGCTTCTGCTCTGACGGTTCTTCGGCATCTATATCGAAAAATTCCTTTGGTGTAACACTGAGGTAATTGCATATCTCAAAGAAGGTCTCCATCCTCGGCATTGCTCTGTTATTTTCTATAGCATTTATATAACTTGGGTTAAAGCCTAAAGAAAGACTCATGTCTCGTGCGGATACTCCGTTACTCCTGCGCAGATGTGTAATGCGCAGTGCAAATTCCTTATAAAATTCTTCATCCTCTGTATTGAACATAAGTTTAATTATAATTGATAAGAATCGAATAGTGTTTGATAGAATCCGTTATTTAAGCAATTGTATCGTTTTATAAACGATATATAGCCGCAGATAAAACATAATCGTCGAATACTGAACACTTTTTCGACAAATCATGCATTATCTGCAGCTATAGAATAAAATCGGAAAATCGGATATTCAAATGATCCTTAGAGGCGGTATCTACTTAATGGGATATCTCCAAAAATACTGTTTACTTTACTGGATTCACCCTAAAAATCTGTCTACTCTGCGGGGTACACTTTAATTCACTAAGTTGTTTTTACCTCAAAAATATATGAAGCATTTTCTCATATATTTTCTTATACGGTCTGTAGCGCATCGGAAGATCCATAAAGGTTTTCTTATCAACAATGCTTTTGCGGTGGCTGAATGCATCAAAGCCCTCTCGCCCGTGGTATGCACCCATTCCGCTTTCTCCTACACCTCCAAAGCCCATTTCCGAGGTGGCAAGATGTATTATCGTATCATTTATACAGCCGCCTCCGAACTGAACTCTTGATTTTATAAAATCAATATAATTTTTGTCGGAAGAGAAAATATAAAGTGCAAGCGGATGCTCTCTTTTGTTGATCTGTGCCGCCGCCTCTTTCAAATCACCAAAGCTCATAACAGGAAGCACCGGGCCGAATATCTCTTCTCCCATAACAGCCGAATTCCAGCTGACGCCGCTTATAATTGTCGGCTCTATCTTTAGAGTTTCTTCATCTCTGCCGCCGCCTGATTCGAGCCTTCCTCCGGATTTAAGCGAAGCATCTATTAGTCCGCATATTCTCTCAAAATGCCTTTTATTAATGATCCTTCCGTAATCCTCAGAATGCAGGATATCCTCTCCGTACTGAAGCCTAAGCTGTTTTTTCAGCTCCTTAATAAGCTCTGCGCGAATGCTTTCATCACAGTATATATAATCCGGTGCAACGCAGGTCTGTCCGCAGTTAAGCATTTTACCGAAAACTATACGCTTTGCCGCAAGCTTGATATCAGCCGTTTTGTCAACGATACATGGACTCTTTCCGCCAAGCTCCAGGGTGACCGGTGTCAGATGCTCCGCAGCCTTTCTTAACACCTCTTTGCCGACCGCCTTACTTCCGGTGAAAAATATCTTGTCAAAACCAATGTCTAAGAGTGCAGAATTTTCAGCTCTTCCGCCTGTTATAACAGCTATATATTCTTCATCGAAGCGCTCCTCTATCAGCTCCTTTAAAAGCTTGGAGGTCTCCGGCGCATAAGCGCTCGGCTTAAGCACTGCGGTATTTCCTGCCGCTATGGCATCTGCCAGCGGATCTATGGATAAAAGCAGAGGATAATTCCACGGACTCATGATCAGAACATTTCCATATGGGACAGGCTTAACAAAGCTTCTTGAGGCAAACTGAGCCAATGGTGTCCTGACGCGTCTCTCTCTTGAATATTTTGTCAGATTTTTAAGCATATGGCTTATTTCAGCTTTGGCAAGTCCGGTTTCGCACATATATGCCTCCATCCTCGCCTTTCCGAGATCAGCCTTAAGCGCTGCTGCTATACGCTCTTCATTATCATTAAGAAGGCCGTAGAGACTTTTAAGTGCTTCTCGCCTATTCTTTAAATCAAATGTAATACCGCTGTCAAAATATCTTTTCTGTTTTGATACTATTTCTTCTATCTGATGTTTTTCCATATTTATTAAAATCCGCAAACTATCTGCTGGGTTAATCATGTATTAATCAACGTCAGGTGCTGTATTGACCCACAAGCGCTTTTGCTGTACTTGTATCAGCTCTTAATCAGACTTTAAGCAGACGGTAAATATTCGCAAGCTCTTTTCTGCCCCACAAAACCGGCACAGGGTATAAAGGATTTGCTTCCTTATCCGCATATTTTGCAAGAGTTTTTATATCCTCTTCCTTTATTGCCTCTATCCTGTCAGGTATTCCGTATTTCTCGTTCATGGCCTCTATAGCCGATATGAATCTTTCCGCAAGAACGCCGACATTTTCATCAGGCTCTCCTAAGCCTGCACAAAGCGCAAGCCTTGCAAGCTTTTTATCAATGCATCTGCCGTAGCGTCTTAATACGATCGGCAGTATCACGGCATTCGTCCAACCGTGCGGCAGGTCATAGGCTCCGCTTAAGGCATGTGAAAGTGCATGAACATATCCGACATATGAACGTGTAAATGCTCTTCCTGCATAGTGTGCTGCCGCAAGCATTGCCCCTTCTGAGCTTGCACTCTGATGTTTCACTGCCTGATCCAGATTCCTGAAAATGAGAAAAACCGCTTTTTCAGCCGCCGCACGCGTCTTCCTTGTCGTAGATCTGCCAATATATGCCTCAACTGCATGTGTGAGTGCATCCAATCCCGTAGTAGCAGCTACAAAAGACGGTGAGCTGTGCACCATCGCCTGATCCAAAACGGCATATTTAGGAATAAGCGGAAAATCATTTATTGCAAATTTATGTCTATTCCTTCCGTCAACCACAACCGCCGCCAGCGTAGTCTCACTTCCTGTTCCGGCAGTAGTCGGTATTGCTATAAGAAGCGGCAGCTTTTTTCTTACCTTAAGTATGCCGCCCATTTTGGAAAGCGGCTTATCAGGCCTTGCCTCTATTATTCCGCAGGCCTTTGCCAGATCCATCGGAGAACCGCCTCCGAAGGCTATGATAGAATCACAGCCTTTTGCAGCATAAAAATCATGTGCCTCCTCGCAAAGCGCTATGGTTGGGTTTGGAAATGCTCTGTCAAAGTAAGCATACTCCATGCCGTTTTTATCAAGTGCCGCTTTAAGAGAATCCGGAAGCCCGAGCCCGGATATATTGGCATCCGTAATAATAAGCGGTTTTTTTGCTCCTTCAGCCTTAAGTATTCCCGGTATAGCGACCACATGTCTTTCTATTCTCGGATCTTGGTAAGGAAGAAAAGGCAGTGCTATATGAAAACATTTCTGAAATATACGGCAGTATATCTTTTTAAAAATATTCATCAGTCTTTTAATACTCCATTCTGACCGATACCTCAATGTTCGGATTTCCGGCTTTCACAGCATCTGCAAAACGCTTTCCGCAATCGGCATCGCCTGCAACAGAGCCGTAGTGTGTAGGTATGGCAAGCTTCGGCTCAATAATTAAAGCAAGCTCCGCGGCCTCTTTATCAGTCATCGTATATGTTCCTCCGCAAGGAAGCATAGCCGCATCGCATTTTATCTTTTTAATGTCATCATTTATATCAGTATCACCGGCAACATAGTAGGTCGTATCATTCATAGTCACAAGATATCCCACCCATGCATTTTCCTTTGGATGAAACTGCTTTCCGACATTATATGAAGCAATCGCACATATCTTTATATCATCGACCTCAAGCTCATCTCCCGGCTCCACAAGCTCTGTGTGCTCCCAGTCAATGCCGCTTTCTTCAAGTCTGTCCTTCATGGACGCAGGACAAATAAGAAGCGTCATGTCATTTTTCAGCTTTGCAATGTCCTCAGGCGAAAAATGATCAAAATGCTCGTGTGTAACAAATATAATATCTGCATCATGTGCAGCTTCATTTACATTATAAGGATCGAAATAAAGAATTTCCTTTCCCGCTATGCGTATACTGCTGTGTGTAAGTACTCTTATCTCGTCAAACATGGCAGCTCCTTTCTTCGTTATATAAAAGTCTACTATTGATAATACCACTCTGAAAAGATCACTGTAATAAAACAAATTATTCATTGATTTGTTTTGTAACAATATTATGCAGTATTATTTCTGATTTGAAAAGATATCCGAGCTTACACTGAACTTTGAAATTACAAATAAGCCTCTTTTGAAACATGAATTTATTGCATAACCGTATTTATGCGGCATTTTCGAGTGTTCGATCAGCTTGATTCTGACATGCTCGTATTTTATACTTTTCATATATTCATGATGCTGATGCCAATGGTCATACTCCCTCTCGCAGGCAAACCCGCATCGGATGACGGACTTTTGACACTTGTATCATATTCATTAGACCAACGGAGTTTTTGTTATGCCGTATTTCCCGCTTTATATAAATATAGAAGAAAAAGACATTCTCATAGTCGGCGGAGGAAAAGTTGCCCTCAGAAAATGTGAGAAGCTGCTGTATTTTAAGCCGCATATACACATTGTTGCGCCTGACATATGTGGCGAGCTTGCGGCACTTTCTTACAAGTATCGTACTGCTTCCGCTGAGAATGCTTCCGAAATAAGCATTTACAGCAGAGCTTTTAGTGAAAAGGATCTCAATGATAAGGCTCTGTGCATAGCCGCTTCAGATGATAATATACTTAATCAGCATATAAGCAGACTTTGTCGTGATATGTCCATACCTGTTAATGTCGTGGACTGCCCGGAGCTTTGCACATTTTTCTTTCCGGCTCTTATAAATGACGGCGAACTTTCCGTTGGGATCTCCACCTCCGGAAAAAGTCCGGTGGCTGCACGTGAGCTTAAAAATCTGATAAGCGATGCGCTTCCGGAAAACATAGGTGATATAATAAGCTATATGGGTGCTGTACGACCTCATATCATTGAGCTCATCCCTGATATGAAAAAGCGCTCGGAGGCATTAACTAAAATATACTCAAAATGTCTTTTAAAACACGGTGCTCTCGATTTGGCTGAGCTTGAGGAAATACTGGCAGCTTATATTGAAAGACTATAGATTGACTATAAGTCAAGCTGTGAAGCCAAAATCGTAAATTTACGCTGTTATCGCAATACTTAAAAGGGGGAACAGATTCATGAATGAAATTGAAACCTTAAAAAAATGGATAGATGAAAGTGATAATATAGTATTTTTCGGCGGTGCAGGCGTATCGACCGAAAGCGGCATTCCCGACTTCAGAAGCGTTGACGGACTTTACAATCAGAAATATGATTATCCGCCGGAAACCATTCTGAGCCACACCTTCTTTATGCATAATCCCGAAGCATTTTACAAATTCTATCGTGACAAGCTCATAGTTCACGATGTTAAGCCGAATAAGGCACATATCGCACTTGCAGAGCTTGAACGCATGGGAAAGCTAAAGGCTATAGTAACTCAAAACATTGACGGACTGCATCAGGCTGCCGGAAGCAAAAAGGTCTTTGAGCTTCACGGATCAACGCTCAGGAATCATTGCATGAACTGCGGCAAATTCTACGGTGTTGAAGCTATAGAAAACTCAGATGGTATCCCGCGCTGTGAATGCGGCGGCATCATAAAGCCTGACGTTGTTTTATATGAGGAGGCGCTTGACGATTTCGTCATGTCCGAATCCCTTAAATATATATCAGAATGCGACATGCTCATTATTGGAGGCACCTCTCTCAATGTCTATCCGGCTGCCGGACTCATAAACTATTATAAGGGACATAAGCTCGTGCTTTTAAACCGTGGAGAAACACCTTACGACAACAGAGCGGATCTTATCATCCGTGATAAGATCGGTGAAGTGCTTTCATCAGTTGTTGATGCTGACTATTCAAGTATAGCTTAATACCTCGGTTTGTCATTTTATACATATACGGCATGCTTTTATCGGCATGCCGTACAAATTTTGGCTTTGTTTAGTTTTTCTGCCGAAACTTGGTTAAATTTGGTTAATTTTTCCTGCCACAAAAATTTTTATATTGAAAAACATCTTGACATAGGTCATACTTATCAAGTATACTTTTTACGCTGTCGATTGACACACGCCTCAATAGCTCAGTTGGTTAGAGCATCTGACTGTTAATCAGGGGGTCCCAGGTTCAAGTCCTGGTTGGGGCGTTTTTTGGCGCCATGGTCAAGCGGTCAAGACACCACCCTTTCACGGTGGTAACACGAGTTCGATTCTCGTTGGCGTCACTAAAGACATTCACCTTGTGTGGATGTCTTTTTTTGTTATCTCGAATCGAACTCGTGTTTTCCTTCGGTCCAGATAGAACCCTTACCGGTTCTATCTGAAGGACACCTGCGGTGTCCCAGGATTCTCGTTGGCGTCACTTAAGGCATTCACCTTGTGTGGATGTCTTTTTTCGTTATCCCGAATCGAACTCGTTATTTATTTTCTAAAGCAATAGCCGATTTATAATAGAAAAGTGTAAAAAGTTGCAAAAATCTATTCCAAGAGTAGTATCCTATCAAAAAATCAGCACCGCCTAAGCGATGCTGATTTTCATTCTTAGTGATTAGTTTTTAAGATTTCCGCTGCCTGAAATCATTTCATAGGTAAAGATAAGTGACATTCCGGTTCCCCGCCTAATATTTTATTACACTCGTACACCAAGGAATACCCTTCACCTTCTTTAAAGCTGACTGCACATGTTCCGGTTTTGAGTTTAACCTTTTGGCCATCTAAATGTGTTATTGACGTCCAATCATAAGTCGGATCAGAATGCCATTCTGTATTAATACTTGGATTCTTCTTGCCTGTGGTAATATAATCCATCTGTAATTCCGCATAATATGCTCTGACATTCGCCCAGTCCGCAGCAACCTTTGCCTTATGCAGCTTACTGCTGAAAATAGGTATAGATACGGCAACCATTACTCCGATAATGGCGACAACGATCAATAATTCTGCAATTGTAAATCCCTTTTGCTTATTTTTCATGCGAGAATTATATCAAATATGCCCATAAAGCACAAAACGTAATACTGCTCAAAATTTAGAATTGATACAATTCGATTTTTGTAACTCACGCATAAGATAACATTTACCCTATCTCTTTTCCACTGAAGCATCGCTTATTATTTATTTTTACACATATTTTATTTTTCTTGGATTTTGACTTATAATAGCTAGACAGCTTGTTGAAAGTTCAATAAGTGAAATGTCTTTTTCGGAAATATTTTAGGAGCATTATATATGGCTTTAGATAATTTAAAAAACACTAACACTGCTGTCGCAGAGACAGATACTATTGCTGTCACTGCAGACGAAGCTCAGCATGAAAATGTTCGCCGCGGCCTTGTTATGGAGGGCGGTGCAATGCGAGGACTTTTTACCTGCGGTGTAATCGATGCATTTATGGAAAACCACATAGATTTTGACGGTGCGGTAGGAACAAGTGCCGGTGCAACCTTTGGCTGCAATATCAAATCAAGGCAGATAGGCCGAGCACTTCGCTACAATAAGCGCTTTTGCTCGGATAAGCGTTATGCCAGCATTAGTTCTCTTATAAAAACCGGTGATCTGTTCAGCTCAGAATTTTGCTATCACGACATACCGTTTATATATGATCTCTGGGATGAAAAAGCATTCATGAACAACCCAATGGAATTTTATACAGTAAGTACAGATGTGGAAAGCGGAAGACCGGTCTACTATAAATGCTATAAAGGTGATGAGAATGACATCAAATGGATACAGGCCTCTGCTTCGATGCCTCTGCTTGCGAATATAATGGAAATAAACGGCAGAAAGCTTTTGGACGGTGGTATAGGTGATTCCATTGCCATAAAATTCATGCAAAAGCAGGGATATGCCAAGAACGTGGTAATACTTACCCAGCCTAAGGGCTTCGTAAAAAAACCGAATCCAATGATGCCCGCAATAAAGGCTAAATATCATAAATATCCTGAATTTATAAAAGCTGCGGAAAACCGCCATATCCGTTATAATGCCACACTTAAATATATTGAAGAGCAGGAGGCACTTGGCAATGTTTATGCCATCCGTCCGCCTAAAACTCTTGATATCGGCAAGATGGAGCGTGATCCGGATGAGCTTCAGAGAGTCTATGATATCGGACATGAAACTGCTCTTTCCTGCATAGAAGACATAAGAAAAAATGGTTTCTGCAAAACATTGTAAAGGATAAGTTAAAATCCCGTTATCAGCTATGATATGGCCGGTAACGGGATTTTCTATTATTAAAGGCTAATCGCAATAAGCAATTTTAACCACTTATTTCTGATACCCTTATTAAATATGATCTATATAATTACAAGCAGCAATTCCTGCAACAGTACCGTCCGATGTCGCTGTAGTAAGCTGGCGTATTTCCTTCGCGCAGCAATCTCCTGCCACATATAAACCCGGCGTCTTTACTGAGCAGTCCGCTCCTGTCAAAGCATAACCGCTTTCATCAAGCTCTGCCATATCCTTGATCAGAGCACAATCTGCAGTTCGTCCGAGCGCCACAAACAGTGCCTCTACCGGTAAGCTCTCAGTCTTTCCTGTTTGAGTCTCTGTGAGCGTTAATTCCTCTACGCAATCTTTTCCGCAGATATCCTTAACCGTATAAGGTGTCAGGATTCGAACATTCGGCATCTTTCTTAGGATCTCAAGATCTGCCTTCTCTGCACGAAATTCATTTCGCCTATGAATCAGGGTGACGGATCTGCATATGTCTGCAAGAAAGACCGCATCGGACACAGCGGTATTTCCGCCTCCGACTACAGCTGCATCCTTGTCACGATAAAATTCGCCGTCACAAAGAGCGCAGTAGCTGATGCCCTTTCCTACAAGCTCAGTTTCTCTTTCCACTCCCAAAAGGCGAGGCTTGGCTCCGCCTGCAAAAATCACAGATAATGCCTCTATCGTGCCGTCATCCGTAAGAACGGTAAACGTTCCGTCAGCTTCCTTTTTTATAGACTGCACCGATGTAAATTCTATCTGTGCTCCGGCATCCATGGCATGTGCGCAGAACGCATCTCCCAGCTCAATTCCGGAAATATCTGAAAAACCCGGATAGTTTCTGACACGATGCGCCTGTGCGATCTGTCCTCCAAGGCATTCCCTTTCGCATACGATAACAGATTTCCCGGCACGGGCGGCATAGATGGCTGCGGTAAGACCTGCCGGACCTCCGCCGATTATCAGAATATCGGTCATAATGCTGCCTGTTCCTTTATGTATGTTTTAATTTGCGCAACACCCTCATAGGCTGCAGCATTCTCACCGTTTCTAACTATAAGAGTCGGCGCCTGCTTAAGCTGATACTGCTGTGCCAACTCCTGATTTTCTGCAACATCTAAGATATTGTAGGCAATGCCAGCCTTATCAAGCAGTGGCTTAACTATTCTGCAGTTCGGGCAGGTAGCTGTTACGAAAAGGTCGCATTCATCCTTCAATGATACAGGAACGGCTGCTCTTGCTTCTTCTGAAGCTGCAACTGCCTTTTCACGATCACTGAGGCGTCTGCCCTCAATCTTTGACTCATCTACGTTATATTCCTTACGATGCTCAAACTCCTGAACCTTTCCGTCATTCCAGTTCTGAACCGGGCGATAATATCCGGTAATACGGCTCCATACCTCAGTCGCAGCGCCGCAATGCGGGCAGATCGGCTGCTCTCCGACTAAATATCCGTGCTCATTACAAATAGAATAGGTCGGAGACATTGTATAGTAAGGCAGTTTAAAGTTTTCTGCAATTTTACGAACAAGATTAGCCGCAGCCTTCCAATCAGGCAGCTTCTCTCCAAGGAATGCATGGAAAACAGTACCTGAAGTGTACAAAGTCTGAAGGTCATCCTGTATTGCAAGTGCCTCGAAAATATCCTCTGTATAGCCTACCGGTAAATGAGACGAGTTAGTGTAATATGGTGTCTCAATTTCATCCTTTGCCGCGGTGATGATATCCGGATACATTTTCTTATCGTGCTTGGCAAGACGATAGGTTGTGGATTCTGCCGGCGTAGCCTCCAGATTGTAAAGATCTCCGTACAGCTCCTGATAGTCCGAAAGTCTTTCACGCATATGGTTTAACACATCCTTTGCAAACTGCTGTGTTTCCTTATGAGTCAGATCCTTGCGAAGCCATTTTGCATTAAGTCCCACTTCATTCATACCGATAAGACCGATAGTTGAGAAATGATTCTCAAAGGTTCCGAGGTAATGCTTGGTATAAGGATAAAGTCCTGCGTCCATAAGACGTGTAATAACAGTTCTCTTGGTCTTAAGTGAACGTGCAGCAATATCCATCAGCTTATCCAGACGGGCATAGAAATCTGCCTCATCCGCAGCAAGATATGCTATACGCGGCAGATTGATGGTTACTACACCCACGCTTCCGGTTGACTCGCCTGATCCGAAGAAGCCGCCGGATTTCTTACGAAGCTCTCTTAGATCCAGACGAAGACGGCAGCACATGGAGCGGACATCTGAAGGCTCCATATCAGAGTTTATGTAGTTTGAAAAATACGGTGTGCCGTATTTAGCGGTCATTTCAAAGAGAAGCTTGTTGTTCTCGGTCTCGCTCCAATCAAAGTCACGAGTTATAGAATATGTCGGAATAGGATACTGGAATCCGTGACCTACAGCGTCGCCCTCGGTCATAACCTCGATGAACGCCTTGTTCACCATATCCATTTCCTTCTTGCAGTCGCCGTAGGTGAAGTCCATTTCCTTGCCGCCTACAATAGCCTTCTGATCTGCAAGATCCTTCGGCACAGTCCAGTCAAGCGTAATGTTGGAAAACGGTGCCTGCGTGCCCCAGCGTGAAGGAGTATTCACACCGTAAATGAAGGACTGAATGCACTGCTTGACTTCCTTCTGGTTAAGGCCGTCGGTTCTTACAAACGGAGCAAGGTATGTATCAAAGGATGAGAATGCCTGCGCACCTGCCCACTCATTCTGCATGATGCCAAGGAAATTGACCATCTGATTACAAAGAGTCGACAAATGAGAAGCCGGAGAGGAATTGATCTTTCCCGGAATGCCGAGTCCCTGCTGAATCAGCTGTTTAAGGCTCCAGCCTGCACAATAGCCTGTAAGCATGCTGAGATCATGAATATGCATATCTCCGCTCTTATGAGCATTGGCAACCTCCTCATCATAGATCTCGCTGAGCCAGTAGTTTGCGGTAATTGCTCCTGAGTTTGAAAGGATAAGTCCGCCTACGGAATATGTAACTGTGGAGTTTTCCTTAACGCGCCAGTCATTTACCTTGACGTAGTTATCCACTATCTCCTTATAATCCAGCATTGTAGTCTTCAGATTACGGATCTTTTCGCGCTGCTTACGATACAGAATGTACGCCTTTGCCACATCCTCATAGCCAGCTCTTCCGAGTACAGACTCCACGCTGTCCTGAATGTCCTCTACGGTGATTTTTTCGTCCTTGATCTTAGGCTGATAATCCGCCGTAACCTTTAAGGCCAAAAAATCGATGGTATCGGGATTGTACTGCTTGCCTGTGGCTTCAAATGCTTTTGTGATGGCAACACTGATTTTAGAAATATTAAAATCTGTGATCTTCCCATCTCGTTTAACAACCTGGTACATTCTGCATTCTCCTTCTGCTTTTACATTGTTTATGTATTATTTTTATTAAATGCCTCGAACCTGTGCGTTAGGTATCCATGGCAGTACAGCCTGCCTCATTTCTTCCATTTCGCTCTCGCTTAAAGAAGTCATTCCACTCCCGATCAGATTCCCGGAATCAACGAACTGCTGAATAAAATATTTCTGTGTTCCTTTAAGCCATGCCCCTATTTGACGAATGTCCTCTGTTGTGTGAAGCGGATGACAGACTGTAGTCCTAAATTCAAACTCCACATCGGAATTCATGAGTATTTTCACGCTCTCCTGCGCCTTTGCAAGCACATCTACGCCTCCGCAGGTTTTTGTATAATTTTCGGGGCTGTTCTTTATGTCCATAGCCACATAATCAAGCATCCCCTCATTTATCAGTTCTGTAAGCAATGACGGATTCGTTCCGTTGGTATCTAATTTTACGGCAAATCCAAGCCCGCGTATCTTTTGAATAAGCTCCCTTAACTCATCACCATATATAGTTGGCTCACCGCCTGTTATGCACACACCGTCAAGCAGCCCTCTGCGGCTTTGAAGAAATGCTATAAGCTCATCCTCTGATATATGGGTTTCCTGTGAATTTGTGACTACCAGAGAAGCATTGTGACAGAAAGGACAACGAAGATTACATCCGGAAATAAATACAGTACACGCGATGCGCTCCGGAAAATCTAATAAAGTCAGCTTCTGCAACCCTGTAATATGCATATCGTTACCTCACTGTTTGTGTGTCGAAATCAATTGTAGCACATTGAAAAATTTACTTCAACGAAATGAACATAAATATTGTGTTTGTACAATAAAAAAGCAACAATATATTGTGTTTTATATTCTCAGCTTTTTCACCGCATCAAAACGCCTTAAATATAAGGAAATAGCTTATTTTAGATACTGTAAATACTGTAAAAACTGTAAATTCTGTCAGCTTAAGATACTGTCAAACCGCAAAGAAGGACCGATACCGTCAGGCCTTTTTGCTCCGGCCATTTCATATCAGTCCTTGAGATTTAAATATTAAATTCTCTATATATCAGCCTAATGCTTACGCATATTTTGCCGCTATATCCTTAAGCTCTGCCTCGTGTCCCTCTGCCCATTCAGCGTAGGTTGTCTTTTCTGCAGATACTGCCTCGGCTATATCTACAAGCAGCTTCGGTATATCATTGACGAGAATTATCGGTCCCGGCTCTGAAAGCTTTTCGCTTCCCTTTTTATCGGAGCCTCCAAGATATAATGTAAATGCCGGCTGCATTTCTTCTCCGACCTTCTTCATTGCTCCACGGAAGCCGATAGGTGCCGTAAACTGTCCGGTACATGAGGACGGACATCCAGAAATATGTATCTGAGGTAAAACTCCGTCTGCGTAGTCATGCTTTCTGAGCTCCTCAACACATAACTTAAGCAGTCCCTGTGAGTCACCGAGTCCAACCTGACAGGTCTTTGCTCCGACACATGCAACAGAGGTCTCGAATATATTGCGTGCGCCGTCTGCGGTGACAGCAAGCACCTTTTCAGTCTCTGACGGTGTCATATTGATAACATAGACGCCTTCATTAGGTGTCACTCTGAGCTCGACAGCATTCATGTCTTTTATAGTTTCATAGAGCTTTACAAGCGCACTCGGCTCTATCATGCCTCCTATCGGCTGATAGTATACCGCATAAAGACCGTCCTGCTTCTGCGCATAAACCCTCTTGTTGCCGATAAGCTCATCCGAGGCCTTCTCACCCTTATCCAGCTTTGCTTTTAATTCAGCTGCAAATGCATTCTCCCATGCAGTGATCTCTGCCTTATCTATCTTAAGTGAGCTGTCCTTGTATGCCTCTTCAAGCTGCTTATTAAATTCAGCCTTGAGTCCCTCAACTCCGAGAGTTTCCTGCATATATCTGGTACGTGCACGGCCTCTGTTCTCATAGTTTCCGTTAGCCTTAAAGGTTTCCACCATTGCCTTGGCATAATATCTTATATTAAGCGGATCAATATGCTCTGCAACCTTTACTCCGATCTTCGGATTATTGCCCATGCCTCCGCAGATATAAACATCAAAGGTGCCGTCTTCATTGGCAGCAAAGCCCAGATCACGAATAGTGGCATGTGTGGCATTGGAAGCTGTATTGGTAAATGCGCACTTAAGCTTTCTCGGGAATTTAGGCCCCTTTATAAAGCCGAGCATGTAATCTCCCATATTGAGTGCATAAGGCATAACATCAAAATACTCGCCTTTTTCAACACCTGAAAGCGGTGCGCACATGATGTTTCTCGGGAAATCTCCGCCGCCGCCTCTTGTCATCATGCCGGCCTCCCATGCAGGAAGTATAGCCTCGCAAAGAGTTTTTGCATCCATGTCATGAAGCTGTATAGACTCGCAGGTGGTGAGTTTTGCCCTCTTAACATCAAATTTTGTGATGATTTCCGCAATACCCTTAAGCATTTCCTTTGTAAGACGTCCGCCGCTCATTCTGAGTCTGAGCATATGTGTTTTAGCTCCGCGCTGTGCATAGCTTCCGAAGCCGCCCGAAAAGCCCTTGTAATCCCCTACACTAAGCGTCTCTTCGGAAAACTGCATTGTCTTATCATAGAATTCCTGAAGATCATCCTTGAAAATATCTAAATAATTCATTTGTTTTCTGCTCTCCTTATATACTCCTTAAGCTCCTCATAAATCTGATTTTCAGTCGGCGGACAGCCCTTTACGCAAAAATCAAATTTAGAGGTACAATTACCCACTCCTAATTTGCCGGTCTTCCCTCTGTAGCCCTGTCCTATGCGAACCTTGCAAGGAAGCTTATCAAAAAGTCCCTCATCCTTAAGCATCTGCAATGCCGGAATCAGATATCCGTAGCAGGCACTGCAGGAATCTACAGAATCCACCGCCTCCTGAAGCGCCACGACCTTGCCTGAATAAGGAAGCGTATTTTCTTCTCTCCATTCACCGCTTTCTCTGACTATCTCTATCTTAGCCGAAGACACATCAGCAGATCCGACACCAAGCTTTTCCGCAAGACCTATATACTGCACATCTTCAACATCGGTGTGCAGAAGCTTGCAGGCATAAGCATCTGTAAGCACAGGATCGGTCGCTGCCATGACGCAGTTTCTGTAAACCGGATTTCCTCCGTCCTCAAAGTCCAGATCTCCGCAGATATTATCTATTATAATAAGATCCTGATGCATTGCAGCATTAAGATGCGCAATCGGCTCATGCAGCCCGCAGGCATGAAAATGTCTCTTTTCGCTGTTCGTGAGAAGCCCCTTAAAGTTCTTAAGCGCACATGTGATATGAGTCTGGCAATGTCCCTTAAGTACAGGCACATTTATCATAAACTCGACCTTTCTTGCAATGTCACATATCTCAATATCCATGCCCGCGCAGTCGATCTTTGTTGCCTTTTCCTTCTGAAGGTCATAAAACGGGATGCCGTACTGCTCTGAAACCTTGTCAAAGCCGCTCACCGTATAAGATTCCGTGGTCTTATCACCTACCCATGAGCCTTCAAGCATGATAATGTTATCAAAGCCGTTTTCCTTAAGATATTCAATTATTCCCGATACTACCTCAGGATGAGTGATCCCTCCCTGATCCGCTGTAGACGGGGAAACAAGGTTTGGTTTAATGCCAATAAGCGTATGACTGTCCGGTATAAGTGCCGAAGCCTCTATACTTTGAAGAAGCTCCTTTGTCATTTCCTTATAATCAGTTCCGTATATCTTGAAAATCTGATCTCTGCTTATCATCGCCTTTGCCTCCTCTCTGAAGAAAGCCGTATATATCATTAATCAAACGTATAAAGCAAGCCCGGTGCAGTATACTGAACTTTTGAAGATCTGCAGCTGCCTCAGATATATACAGATATATACAGTTACTTATAATTATATATCCTGATAATTAAATATTCTATCTTTCATTTGCCTGCAGAAAGCTTTTCTTCAGCAATTTTCTTCACAAAACATTCACAGCGGCACCCTTTACTTTAATGAGCCGGCAGTGTTACTATCAGCATAATAAAGCATTACAAGCACAAAACTATGAATGCGGAGGAAAAATGTCAACAGACCACCAAGATAATGCCAATGCCATACGAGGGCTCACGCAAAAAGAAGCCGAGGAAAGAAAGGCCGCAGGGCTCACCAACAAAACCGACAGCTCAAACAGCCGTTCTGTCAGCGAAATAATAATATCTAATATATTTACATATTTTAACCTTATATTTCTGGTACTTTCAGTACTTCTTATAATTGCGCGCTCATACCGCAATCTTACATTTTTACCTATAGTCATTATTAATACTTTAGTCGGCATCATCCAGGAGCTTAGAGCTAAGCATGTCCTTGATGAGATGAACATCCTGAATGCCCCGCACTCTTCCGTTATGAGAGACTCCGTTCTTATTACTGTTCCCTCCGAGGAGCTTGTAAAGGATGATGTCGTACTGCTTTCAAGCGGAGATCAGATATGTGCCGATGCCTCAGTAATCAGCGGCAGCATCCGTGTAAATGAAGCTCTGCTCACCGGAGAAGCCGATGAAATAGAGAAAAATGTCGGTTCTTCACTTCTTTCCGGCAGCTTTGTCGTTGCCGGCACCTGCTATGCTCGTCTTGAAAAGGTCGGAAATGACTCGTATATATCAAAGCTAACCGCCGAGGCAAAGGCAATGTCAGGCAGTGAGCAGTCTGAAATGATACGCTGCATTAACGCCATAGTCAAATGGGTCGGCATTGCTATCATTCCGATAGGGATAATTCTCTATCTTCAGGCACATTTTATAAATAATGAGACCTTCAGCACCTCCATAACCTCTATGGTAGCTGCTGTCATCGGCATGATCCCGGAAGGCCTTTATCTTCTTACGACCGCCGCACTTGCCCTGGGCACAATTCGTCTCTCCCGAAAAAAAGTGCTGCTTCACGAAATGAAAAGTATAGAGACTCTGGCGCGTGTAGACATTCTGTGCGTAGATAAGACGGGAACCATCACTGAGCCTGATATGAGTGTGACTGACACTATTTGGCTGGAAAGCTCCGACAACACCTCTTCTGCCTGCCTTTTTGCCGATTATGTAAATGCCTCCACCGATACAAACTCGACGATGCAGGCACTTAAGCGCTTTGCTTCCGGCATGAGCATAAGCTCTCGCACAGCGCTTAAGATTGAGCCATTTTCTTCTAAGCAAAAATACGGCTCTATAGACTTTGAGGACGGAACCTATCTTTTAGGTGCTCCGGATTATGTTATGGGAGGGAGTGCAGAAAGCTCCATCAAAGAAAAAATAGCGCCATACTTAAAAAGCGGTAAACGTGTACTGCTTTTTGCAAAGCTTTTAGAAAATACAGCTCCTGAAATCGGCTCTGCGTTAAATGACAAAGAAAAAACTTCTCGCAAAATCACGCCGCTCGGAATAATAGTGCTTTCAAATCCGGTTCGTAAGAATGCCGCTGATACTTTCAGATATTTTGACGAGCAGGATGTAACGATAAAGGTCATATCCGGAGATGATCCTGAGACTGTCTCTTCTGTAGCAATGGAAGCCGGCATCAAAAATGCAGATAAGGCCGTAGACGCTTCTCTTTTAGACACCGAAGCTAAGCTCAGAGCAGCCGCTTCAAAATACACCGTTTTCGGAAGAGTTTCTCCTGAGCAGAAGAGAAAACTGGTGCATGCCATGCAGCTTGCCGGACATACCGTTGCCATGACGGGTGACGGTGTAAATGACATTCTTGCTATGAAGGATGCCGATTGCTCCGTAGCTATGGCTTCAGGAAGCGAAGCCGCAGCTCAGGCTGCTCAGGTCGTACTGTTGGATTCAGATTTTGCACATATGCCGGATGTCGTACTCGAAGGCCGAAGAGTTGTAAACAATGTTCAGCGTTCCTCTTCCCTCTTCCTGGTTAAAAATATCTTCTCCCTGCTGCTTGCGCTGATATCGGTCATTCTGGCTCTTACTTATCCGCTCCAGCCGGCACAGGTCTCACTTGTTGCCATGTTTACAATAGGAACACCAGGATTTCTTCTTGCACTTGAGAAGAGCACAACAAGAATACAGGGACATTTCCTTAAAAATGTGCTTATGAAGGCTCTTCCTGCAGCCATCACTGATACTGCCGCAGTCTGTATATTTGTGACCTGCGGAGATGTTTTCTCACTTGCGGATGGCGAAATATCAACGGCTGCCGTCATTATTCTGTCCTTAGTAGGCTTTATGATACTTTTATACATCAGCAGACCGCTTAACAAATGGCGCGCCGGAGTCCTTGCCTTCAATATCGCAGGCTGGCTGTTCTGCTGTCATTTTATGAAATGGTGGTTTGGCTTAAGCCATATGAGCTTTGCCTGCACACTGCTTACTATCGTATTTGCAGTCGGTGCCGAATCAGTATTCCGACACCTCACGCTTCTTTGTGAATGGATAGATAAGCGCCTTAACTTAGGTGATAAGCAATTAAAAAAGCGCCGTACAAAGTATCTCACAATGTCCGGCAGGAATTAAAAGCATATAAATAAGAGGCCGCTGTGCGACCGGATCAATACTCCGGAAGTACAGTGACCTCTTTTATTATTATCTCGTTTTATTTATAAAACTCTTAGTCTATAACTTCCTTTATAGCACCTCTTAGCATCTTTGCTCTTATGTGCTTGCCCTCTGCACAGCTAAGCTCTACAAGGATTTCTTTATCATTGCTGAGCTCTGCCACAGTGCAGCAGATCCCGCTGATGGTGCATATTCTTGTTCCTATCTGAAGTTTTGCATTTATTGCATCAAGATGCTTCTTCTCTTTTCTTTTCTTTCCGAATACTATGAAGTAAAGAAGAACTACATAGGCAATAATTATAAGAACCGCAAATATCTTTGGCATCATAATTTTCAGTCCTCCTTTCCTTCTGACTCAGAATCAGCTGAAGCTTCTTCATCCTCATCTGCAGCAAACTGCTCCGCATGTCTTATTTTCTCTTCAATGCTTCCCGGCGCTGCTGCCCCTGTTGCCTCTGCAGTCTGTGGTGCTGAGGCATTATCCTCTATTACATTGTAGACTCCGATCTTACCTACTGTAAGGCAGCCTTCATCTGCTCCGTCAACGCTGAAATTAATAACAACGTTTTCTCCGTCAACATCCACTATTGTTCCGAAAAGTCCGTCTCTGAGCATTACATACATGCCAGGTCTGAGACTGTCCTGCAGCTGCTGAGCCTGCTGCTGATTCTTTTTATTGCTCTTCATGATCCAGATGAACATGACAGCAAGTATTACTACATATGCTATTGAACCCATTATCTTCCTTTCAAAGCTGCGCTTTATCGTTTATTCTTCAGTTTTGTAAAATGCTTCCTTTGTGATCTCAACGATCGAGCCGCTCTGATCCGGGCTGAAGTCAACCTTGATAGTACCATGATCTGTAAGCTCATCAACAGTTCCTACCATTCCGTTTATGGTTTTGATGCGTGTGCCGTGCTGAAGCTTAGCAATGCCGGCTTCCTTGGCATCCTTGTTCTTTTTTTCCATGACCTTAGTGGTTATGAGCAATGCTCCGCATAAGGCCACGCCGATTATTAATGGGATAGTCATTAAATTTCCTCCTGAATCGTCCCTTTTTTACAATTTAAGATCTGCTCTCAAATCCTGCCTGTAACAGCTTTATCCACGCATAGATCCGCTTAAAAGCTTACAATATATACAGGCTCATTTCGTTAATGATACGGTAGTTCACAAAATAAATCAAGTACGTCAAATTTATACAAAGTTACAATGAATAATTCTTTGTAAATACTCGCCTATTCTGTGAGTCAGGCCTGCTTTATGGAAAGCGATATCCTCTTCTTCGCCTCATCCACACTAAGCACTATAACTTCTACAATGTCACCGACCTTAAGCACTTCGGATGGGTGCTTTATGTACTTATCACATATCTCTGAAATATGCACAAGTCCGTCCTGATGCACTCCGATATCCACAAATACGCCAAAGTCTATAACATTTCTGACCGTTCCCTTAAGCTTCATTCCCGGCTTAAGATCCTTAACATCAAGGACATCCTTTCTTAATACAGTAGGCGGAAGATCCTCTCTCGGATCTCTGCCCGGCTTCATAAGCTCCTTTATAATGTCCTTTAAGGTCGGTACACCTATACCAAGCTCACCTGCAAGCTTTTCTGTGCCGTAAGCTTCAGCAAGCGCGGAAATATCTGCACTGCTGCCGGCGTTAACTGCATTGACGGTTTTATCTGCATTTTCAGCATTTCCTGACCCTATGAGCTTAGCTTTAGATATTCCGAGCAGCTTCAAAAGTTCCTCAGCTGCCTTGTAGCTTTCAGGATGAACCCCGGTATTATCAAGCGGTTCATTGCTTTCAGGCACTCTCAAGAATCCGGCGCACTGCTCAAAGGCCTTCGGTCCTAATTTCGGCACCTTCTTAAGCTGAGCTCTTGATGTGAATTCCCCGTTTTCATCTCTGTATATAACGATGTTCTTGGCTGTTGTGCCGTTAAGCCCAGAAACATAGGAAAGCAATGACGGCGATGCTGTATTTATATCGACTCCGACAGCATTAACACAGTCTTCGACTACTCCGCTGAGTGCTGCATCCAGCTCCTTTTCAGGCATATCATGCTGATACTGACCGACTCCTATAGCTTTAGGATCTATCTTAACAAGCTCTGCAAGCGGATCCTGCAGTCTTCTTGCTATTGACACCGCACTCCTTAAGTTGACATCAAACTGCGGAAATTCATCTGCCGCAAGCTTTGATGCTGAATAAACAGATGCTCCGGCTTCATTTACTATGGCATAGCTAATTTCTTTATATTTTCCTTCCTTATTAAGGCCTGCTATCAGCTCTGCTGCCATGCTTTCAGTCTCTCTCGAGGCTGTTCCGTTTCCGATCGCAATATGCTCAACACCATGCTTTTTTATCATTTTGCCAAGGATCTCTATACATTCTGCTTTTTTTCTGTCTCCGTGTGTCGGATATACTACGGTCGTATCAAGAACCTTTCCTGTGCCGTCTATAACAGCTACCTTGCAGCCCATTCTGTATCCGGGATCGAGTCCCATTGTCACATGTCCCTTTACCGGAGGCTGCATTAAAAGCGGTTTAAGGTTTAACGAGAAATTGTGTATAGCGCCTTCGCAGGCTGTATCAGTAAGAACTGCCCTTAATTCTCTTTCGACTGACGGCCATATAAGTCTGTCGAGACTGTCCAATGCTGCCGCACCTACAAACTCAGTGGCTGATGAGCCCTTTTTAAGCACCTCTCTTAATACTGTAACAAGCGCCTGATCGTGATCAAGCTCTATCTTGACCTTAAGAAATTTTTCCTTTTCGCCTCTGTTTACTGCAAGTATCTGATGTCCCTGTGCTTTTTTAAGCGGCTGACTGAATTCATAATACTGTCTGTAAACGGAGTCCTCATCAGTCGCTGCCTCTGCTGTAAGCATTCCCAGCTTCATCGCAAGGGCCTTCAGCTTTTTTCTGATTTCGGCATTATCAGAGATATTTTCAGCTATGATATCCGCAGCTCCTGTGAGAGCATCCTCGATAGTTTCAACTCCGTTTGCATTGCCGGCAGCATTATCAGTAAATGCCTCTGCCATATCCTCAAGCTTCGGAAGATCCTTTTCCTGCGTAAAGATACGTGCTGCAAGCGGTTCAAGCCCTTTTTCACGCGCGATAGTTGCTCTTGTACGCCTTTTTTGCTTATATGGTCTGTACAGATCCTCAAGCTCAGACAGCATTTCCGCTTTATTGATATCCTTTTCAAGTTCAGGCGTAAGCTTTCCGAGCGCTTCAACTGCCTTTAATATCTCAGCTCGTCTTTCCTCTAACTTCCTTAAATATGTCAGTCTTTCCTCAAGCTTTCTGAGACTGGTATCATCCATGGCTCCATGGGCTTCCTTACGATATCTTGCGATAAACGGTATGGTATTGCCCTCATCCATAAGCCTGATGACATTCGCCACATGCTCTTCCTTTTTTCCGAGCTCTTCGCTTATTAGCTTAACTATTCTGTCAATTGATGCATCCTGGTTTTCTGTTATTTCCTGCATATATCCATCCTGTCCTTTTATCGGTTCTTTAAACCGTAATGCAATGTTACTTCATCACGCGCCTGCTTGCAAGAAAAATGCATAATTGATAAATGCTGCAGGTGCTGATATAGTATTCAATATCAAATCAATTTTTCAGATTATCAGGTTCTGATTCATACTTTTATTTCCAAATCATTTTCAGAGATTGTATTCCTAATACATTTAATTTTGATGTATCGCAATTGAAATTACGTAATTTCCGTAATATAATTTAAGGAGGTATTTTTGAAACGCAGAGAGCTAATTAAGAAACTCGAAAAATCCGGCTACCATCTTGTCCGCAACGGTGACCATTCTATATATGAAAAACCAGGTTATCGTCCGGTACAGGTTCCCAGACACAGAGAGCTGAATGAAAATACAGCCAAAGCCATCCTAAAGGCTGCCGGAATACTTGCTGATATCTAATATTTCAGAATTGTCGATTTAAGCAAAAAGTCAAAGCAGAAACACACTGCAAAAAGGAGGTTCAGATATGAATTCTTATATATATCCTGCTATATTTCATCAAAATCCTGATGAAACTTATACTATAACTTATCCAGATCTTCCGGGATGCATTTCTGAAGGAAAAAATCTGGCTGATGCTATGAAGATGGCGCAATCAGCACTTTCTCAATGGATCGATTATCTTAATGACACAAATGAAGCCGTTCCTGAGCCAAGCGCTCCTTGTTCGTTGAGTTTAGATGCTAATGAATTTATAAGTCTTATCAACGTAGATTTGAGAGACAATCATGCCGTCAAACGAACCGTAAGCATTCCGCGTTGGATGGATGAACAGGCTTCAGATGCCGGACTCAGCTTATCAAAGGTTCTTCAAGATGCTTTAAAAAGAAAATTCGGTATATTATAATGCAATTTGTTTAACTGTTATCAGTATTAATTCTAATGAAAGGACTCGTTGATTTAACGATAAAATCATCATACAAAGCTATATGAACAAACTATCAAGTATCCTTATCCGAACCGCTAATTTAAATGACCTTGATTCAATTTCCGAAGTCGAGGCAAAATGCTTTCCGGCTGCAGAGGCCGCAACAAAAGAGGAATTCCGTGACCGCCTCTCTTATTATAAAGATCACTTCTGGTTAATGTTTGCAGACTTCAATGACTGTGATACAGTCACTGATGAAAACACTCCTTCCGCAAACCAACAGCTTGTTGCCTTTGTTGACGGCATGGTTACCGATGAACAGGATCTTACTGATGAAATGTATGAAAATGCATCCATGCATAATGAATCTGGCTCATGGCAAATGATCTTCGGCGTAAATACATTGCCGGAATACAGAAAAAACGGTTGTGCCGGACAACTTATAGAAAGAGCTATAGAAGATGCCAAAAAACAGGGCCGCAAAGGTCTGGTACTCACCTGTAAGGATAAGCTCATACATTATTATTCCAAATTCGGCTTTGTAAATGAAGGCGTCTCAGCCTCGGTTCACGGCAATGTGACCTGGTATCAGATGAGACTTACATTTTAAATCAGACAAATGCAGGTATATTTATGAAATTAACTATCCTCGGCACCGGCAATGCCAATGTAACCGAATGCTATAATACATGCTTTATCTTTGAAGAAGCATCTGAATATTTTCTTGTTGATGCCGGCGGCGGAAACGGAATCCTAAGACAGCTTAAAAAAGCAAATATTAAGCTCAATGACATTCATACCTTTTTCTGTACGCATAAGCACCTTGATCATTTCTCAGGAATGCTGTGGATAATGCGAATGATCCTGCAGGAAATAAATAAGGGCCGATATGACGGAAATGCTTTAATATACGGTCATGATGAGGTCATTGAACTGCTTAAGCTTTGTGCCGAGCACCTGCTTCCGGAAAAGCTTACAAAGTATATCGGCGACAGATTACAGCTTATAGTCGTAGATAACGGCGAGCATCGTAATATCCTCGGAAAAGATGTGACATTTTTTGACATAGAAAGCACCAAGGCAAAGCAATTCGGCTTTTCAATGAAGCTTAATGATAAAGGAAGAAAGCTCACCTGCTGCGGTGATGAGCCGTTTCGCGAATGTGAATTTGATTATGCTTTAAACAGCACCTGGCTTTTGCATGAAGCATTTTGTCTTTATTCAGAGCAGGACATTTTCAAGCCTTACGAAAAGCATCATTCTACAGTAAAGGATGCCTGCGAGCTTGCAGAAAAGCTGCATATAGAAAACCTGCTCCTTTACCATACCGAGGATGATAACATCAAAAACAGGAAAGAGCTCTATACCGCCGAAGGAAAGCCTTATTTTTCCGGACAGCTGTATGTGCCTGATGACATGGAGAGCTTTGTTCTTTAACGCACATAGATATTTATACTTTTAAAACTACGTTAAAGCAGCTCCAAAAAGCAAACTCCCGGCAATGCTTCTTGCACTGCCGGGAATTTCTTACTGTAACATTATTCGTATATTTCTCTTCTATGACCGACTGAAAGGGCCAAAATCACTAACTTACCGTCATCAATATGACAAAGTAATCGATAGTCACCTATTCTATACCGCCATTGTCCACTTCTGTTAGCAGTAAGACCTTTTCCATGTTGTCTGGGATTTTCTGTCCCTATAAGATTCTTATCTATCCAGCCTTTAATCATTCGCTGAGTATATCTATCAAGCTTTTTAAACTCCTTCTCAAATCTGACCGTAACTTCTACTGTATAGCTCATATATCCAACTCGCTCCACAATTCCATAATAGGTCTGCTCTTTCTTCCTTCCTTAACATATTCACTATATGCATCTTTAGCGATCTCAATATCATATTCATCTTCTATTCGGTCAAAAAGAGCTCGTTTAAAAGCTTCTCCCAATGACATTGAATGAAGCCTTGCATAGCTTTCTGCTAATTTCTTTTCTTCTGCATTAAGTCTGATTGAAAAACTCATATTTAAAACTCCTTTCTGTAGTACATTGTACTTCTTAATATAACCATTGTCAATTCATCCCTCGGTAAACGTAAATGTTTATTTACAATCATCACCATGACAAATCCATGTGGACCGAATTATAAAAATGTGATTTCTATCACATAATTATGTATAAAAATGTGATGAGCATCACATAATTATCAATATTTATGTGATTTGTGCTGTAAAAGACCCCAATGAACAAATTCTGCTCATCGGGGTCTATATAAACACTGGGGTGTTTTAACGATATTTATATTGTTCGGATCACATTATCCGGTTCATGCCATTTTTCTTTTGTTTTCTGAAAGATGCTCGAAAATGCGCCACTCATCCTCCGGATCAGTAAAGAGAATATCAAGTTCACTTATTCGGCTCTCAGCTCCTACCAGTCTGGTCATTGCCACATAGCTGCAAAGCTTTGACTTAAGATTCAGCACGTCACCGTTATCAGTGACAAGCTCAACTTCACCCTTACAGTCATTAACAGCCTCAAGGAAGCTATCTATATCATCGATATTATAAAAGGTCACGTACTCACCTCCGCTCAATCAATTATCATATATTCGCTCTTTATAAAAGCAAAGCTAATGAACAGCCATTGCTATAAAGCGTTCTCTTTTTATGACATCGCCAATTATACAATATGATAACCTTTTACTAAAGCGACGAATATCGGAACTCAGTTTAAGTATTACTTAAAAATGTTGTAGCGTTGCTTAATGCGCTTCAGCGCACAAAACGCAAAGAAGCCGCAGACATAAAATATTATATCTGCGGCCGTAATTACTAAATCATATTCAGTTTTAGGTTTTCATTTTCTGTAGGCACTGATCCATGCCGGACAATTATAAAAACCTATCAGATGATGCTGAGATTTACATTGTCGAAGTTATCGTCTGTGCACTTTGTGAAATCGGTATCGATCTCGATATCGCCTGTTACAACGGCATCAAACTGCTCCTCGTACTCCTCAACAGAGTAGTTCTCCATGCTCCATGTTGCTGTAGGAAGACCTGTAGCGCCGTCTGCTGCACCAAGGTTAGAGCAAGCCTCTCCGTTGATTTCATTCCATGTTCCGTCATAAGCCTTGCTGATAGCCCAGTAAGCTGCGTTTCCAACCTGCTTAAGAGCAGATGTGATAACTGTATCAGACTCGCCTGACTGATCTGAGTCAACACCTATAACATAACCGTCATTAGCTGAAGCTGCTGCTGCGATAGAATCGAACATTGAACCGCCGCATGCGAAGATAACCTCTGTGCCTGCCTCATACCAGCCTGCTGCCATAGCCTGAAGCTCAGGAGAAGCTTGGAATGATGCGCCGTACTGCCAGCTGTACTTCATCTCAACAGTCTCATCCATTTCCTTGGCTGCTGCATTAGCACCCTGAACAAAACCGTAACCGTAACGGCAGCATGCGTCGTTGGTTCCTCCGCCGCCGCCCATGAATCCAAGCTGTGTGAAGCCTTCCTTAACTGCTGCATAACCTGCGAAATATCCGCACTGCTCCTCGTGGAAGATGATAGCAGCTACGTTATCCTTGCCGAGTGACCATCCATCGATGAATACAAAGTTAACATCAGGATAATCTGCTGCAGCCTTATCAAGTGCTGTTCCCTGCATGAAGCCTGCGCATACAACTACCTTTGCGCCACCCTCAGCAGCTGCCTTCATAGCGTCATAACGGTCATCGTCTGTAGCCTCTGAACCGTTTGCCGGCTGATAATACTTATAGCTGAGACCATTCTCATCAGCGTAAAGCTTAACACCATCGTATGTTCCCTGGTTGAATGACTTATCCTTGAGCTGTCCTACATCTGTTACGAATGCAAGCTCATAGGTTCCGTCCTCTGATGTCATGGTATCCGGGATATCATCAGCTGACTTAGCAACTTCAGCCTCTGTTTCCTCTGCAGCTTCTGTTGCTTCTGCTGTCGTCTCCTCAGCTGCCCCTGCAGCTGCTGTTGTCTCGGTCTTGCCGCTTCCTCCGCATGCAACAAGTGACATTACCATAGCTGCACTGAGAAGTATCGCTCCGAACTTTCTCATGTTTTTTTCCTCCCTCCGGAAATTACAGATAAAATATCTATTCTCCAGGCACACGCCTGTTAGTTAATTATAACATGGCTTCATGTAATCTTCAAGAAAAGCCCGCCTTGCCTTGATCACACTTATTTATCACTGAGCCGCTTTTTCTTCCTCGGCTATGCGTTTTTTCCAACAGCTGTGGCACATGGCAATATAAGAATCATTTCCGCCTAAGAAAACCTGCTCACCCTTTGTGACTATCTTACCGTTTGAAATTCTGGCATTGACCGTTGCCTTTTTGCCGCATTCACAGATAGTCTTTATCTCCGTTATAGAATCTGCAAGCTCAAACAGTCTCAGACTTCCCGGGAATAAATGGGTAAGGAAATCGGTCCTGAGTCCGAAGCAAAGCACAGGAACATCATATGTATCAACCAGATATCTGAGCTGATCTATCTGCTCCTTGGAGAAAAACTGACATTCATCGCTTATGATAACGTCTATCTTTTCGCCTTTATTTCCTGTCTTTTCCTCATAAAGAGCCTTGATATCGTCCTTTGGTCTTACAACATCAGCTCTCTCACTGAGGCCTATCCTCGACTTTATAATGTCCGCACCGTCTCTGTCATCCGTAGCCGGCTTTATAAGCCAGACACTCATGCCTCGTTCCTCGTAATTAAACTTGGTTATAAGCGCCTGCGCCGATTTACTTGACCCCATTGCTCCATATTTAAAATACAACTTCGCCATCCGGATATCTGCCTTTCATTTCTATATTTTTATACTTAACTGCCGCCGTCCTTGCCCTGACGCTCCAAAAACATGCGTCTGACAGCCTGCAATTTTTCAGCTTTCCAATATCTGCTCTATCTTTGCACTCATTATGTCGAATGCAACATCATTCAATCCGCTGTTAATGACTATGTCCGCCATGGCTCTCGTAGGCTCGACATAAACATAGTGCATAGGCTTGACAGTAGTAAGATACTGCTCAATGATGCCTCTTATATCACGGCCTCTTTCCTCGACGTCTCTTAAAACTCTTCGAAGGATCCTCTCGTCCGCATCCGCTTCCACAAACACCTTGATGTCCATCATGCTGCGAAGCTCCTCGTTCTGCATACAGAGTATTCCCTCAATAATTATTATTCTGCTCGGCTTTATGAGTACAGTCTTATCTGTTCTGTTATGATCCGCATAATCATACACCGGACATTGTATTTCTTTGCCGGATTTCAGCTGCTTTAAATGCTCTATCAGAAGATCTGTCTCAAATGCATCCGGATGATCATAATTTACATGCTTTCTCTCTTCAAACGGCACTCCGTCCTGTCTCTTATAATAGCTGTCATGGTAAATTATCGAGACCTCATCTCCAAATCTCGCCTTTATTCTGTTTGTAAATGTTGATTTACCAGAGCCGGTACCGCCTGCTATTCCTATTATAGTACAGTCCATGATCCGTCCTTTCTGCCTTAGCCTTTTGATCAGCCTCGCATTACTATTCTATAAGCCGCCTTCTTCATTATAATATCAGTTATCGTTTGTTTTGCAACATTGTATATGCTATACTTAGCTCACCAAATTTTACATTAACGGACAAAAATATATGAGCAATATCAATTCAGCAGCAACATCAAATGAACCATACGTCACAGTGATCGGCGGCGTAAATATCGATATAGAAGCAAAATCCTTTGCTGAGCTGATCCCTAAGGATTCAAATCCCGGCAAAGTAAGCACGGCTCTTGGCGGCGTAGGCTTTAACATTGCCAGAAATATCGGTCTTCTCGGCACAAAGGTCATGATGCTTACCGCTCTCGGCGACGATTCCGACCGCATCCGCATTGATAATGAAGCAAAGCGCTTTAATATCGATCTGAGCATGGCTCTTACCATCCCTGACTCAAGAAATCAGACCTATCTTTATATCTGCGGACCTGACGGAGACATGGAGCTTGCCGTAAGCGACATGGAGCTTCTTCACTCTGTAGACTGCGCATACATCGAAAAGCAGCTGGACATTATCAATGCCTCTGCCGCTGTTGTTGTAGACGCTAATCTTGATCCTGAGACATTGGAATATATTGCAGCCAACTGCACAGTGCCTATATTTGCAGACCCGGTATCAATAACAAAGGCTGTCCGCATGAAAAATATCCTCGGAAGCCTCTATGCCTTTAAGCCGAACCTTATAGAAGGTGAATTTTTGAGCAACGTTATAATATCCGACGAAGACAGCATGAGACAGGCCGCATCAAAGCTTAATGATATAGGCATAAAGCATCTGTTCTTAAGCCTCGGAAAGCACGGTGTCTGCTGCTCATCTGTCATTTCCGATGAAAATGCTGAGAGCACTATAAATGCAGCGGAAAATTCAAATACAGATTCGGATGCAAATCCAGGCTATAACTTTTTCAAGAAGCCATGCCTTGTAAATGAAATCAGCAATGCTACCGGCGGCGGCGATGCCATGATGGCCGCAATAGTAAAGGGCTATCTTTTAGACCTTAGCGACGAGGATACCGCAGCCTTAGCCCTTGCAGCATCTGCCATGGCCGTGGAATGCCCGCATACCGTTAACTTTGACATAACTCTTGATAAAGTACTCGAAAGAGCCGGTCTTAAACTAAGCTAAACCATCATGCCTGCAGCATTTATTAACTGCAGGCTTTTTTAGACCTTAAAACGATCTATAGGTGCAAAAAACCGATAATATTTAATGCTTGAATTTTCAAAGCTTCTATATTATACTGACAGCTTACGAAAATATTTAACGTAAACCGTTTCAGGCAGTGAAGCGATTTTTCAAGCTTCGCAGCCGCCATAAATCACCTGCTGCTGCGAATGCCTTACTGCAACGCATAAAAGAGCAGGCCGCATCGACATTTAAGTAAAAAACATGTCGATAATGTCACACTAAAAGGAGGACAAAATGGACTACACACAGTTTCTTGACGTAAATCCTGAGGTTGCCGCTGCCATTAAGGAAGGCAAGCCGGTTGTTGCACTTGAATCTACTATCATTTCTCACGGAATGCCTTATCCGCAGAATGTTGAGACAGCTCTTAATGTTGAAAAGGTCATCAGAGAAAACGGTGCTGTTCCTGCTACTATCGCTATAATCGGCGGAAGACTTAAAGCCGGACTCACCGCTGATGAGATCGAATACTTCGGAAAGAAGGGCTTAGATATCACAAAAGCCAGCCGCAGAGACATCGCAGCTATCGTAAGCCGCGGTATGGACGGCGCTACAACCGTTACAACAACTATGATGATCGCTCACATGGCAGGCATTAACATCTTTGCTACCGGCGGTATCGGCGGAGTTCACCGCGGTGCTGAGACAACAATGGATATCTCTGCAGACCTTGAAGAGCTCGCTCAGACTCCTGTCATGGTAGTATGCGCAGGTGCAAAGGCTATCCTTGACCTCGGACTTACACTTGAATACCTTGAGACCAAGGGTGTTCCTGTAATCGGCTATCAGACCGACGAGCTTCCTGCATTCTATACAAGAAAGAGCGGCTTCGGCGTAGATTATCGCATGGATACTCCGGAAGAGCTTGCAAAGCTGCTTATTACTCAGCAGGCAATGCCTAATGCCGGCGGCGTTCTCGTTACCAACCCGATTCCTGAGCAGTATTCAATGGATCACGATGTCATCAATAAGGCTATCGACGAGGCAGTTGCTGACAGCGTAAGAGACGGAATTCACGGTAAGGAAACCACACCATATCTTCTTGCTAAGGTTAAGGAGATCACAGGCGGTGACAGCCTTGATTCAAATATCCAGCTCGTATACAACAACGCAAGACTTGCTGCATTGACAGCAGTAGAGTACTGCAAGTTAAGTGAGTAAGCCACTGTTTTACTACTAAGCCGCGGTTTTAATACTCATTAAATAACAGACCGCATACCCAAATGGTACTGATCTTCCGGCACTGATCAAAATCAAATGCCTTAAAAATCTGTACACACATCAGGGTGTGCGGTCTTTTTTATTCTAATATCTTCTTTTTATCTAAATATCTTTATTCCACAGTCAGAGCAATTACACTGTTCTTAAGAAAATGCTCCCTTGCAAAATCATACATATCAAAGACATCGTCAATAATGTCATCATTTACATTAAAGAAGCGATACCTATGACCTTCTGCCTTGTCTTTATCATCCACTCTGACAAAGGTTATAAAATGCGGAATCTCTCCTTCAGTATAACGAAATATCCCGGCCTTTGAATGTGCCGCAGCCTCAGCTGCCTCGTCTTTTCCAACAGTTTCCTTATATTCCGGAATGTATTTTTCAAGATAAGGTCTCATGACACGCATAAGCGTCGGTCCCGGCACACGCTCGGTGTGCATTTCGTCCATTTCCTTACGCACATCATCATAATACACATTCTGTCCCAAGGCATGCCGTAAATTATATGCCGCTATCCAGCCGCAGCCGTTGTAATCTGAAGTACAGGTGCGGTAAAGGCAGTCCGTAAAAAGATCCTGGTCTATAATATATCCGTCATCTGAAAATTTCTTATCATTAACGACCATTAAAATGTTCCTCTCTGGTCTGATTTTCTGCATTAAAACTTAAATATCCCTCGCTGTCACAGATCACGCATCAACATTTATATTTATGCTCAGTCACCGACAACATTAACATAATTTGTAAATGCATTTGCCTTATTATAAACAGCCACACTCTCCACAACAACTCCTGTGCTGCTCTCAGAGGCATGTATAAAGTATCCGTTACCGATGTAAATGCCTACATGTCCCGGACGTCCTACAATGTCGCCGGGTCTTAAGCCCTCGATACCTACCTCAGTGCCTGCACTGCATAATTCGCTCGAAGTTCTCGGAACCTTTATACCGCACTGTGACATAACATAATTCACAAAGCCCGAGCAGTCAAAGCTTTCAGGGCCGCTTCCGCCGTAAACATATCTGCTTCCGGCAAATGAAAGAGCGGTCTTTACAATATTTTGTCTGGTTGAATTTGAAGTATTAATCTCTATGACATTTTTAGCTGAGCAGTCATTTTTCTTTAACCAAAGCTCAGTTATACGGCTTCCGTCTTGTGTATTATAGCCGCCTATCCTTGTTGCATTGGCAGCAACGATATACCAGCCGATTCCCGAACGGTCGGTGACCTCTCTTATAAGCTTATAGTAGCCGCCTCGGATAAGCTTACTGTAATCTATTGTATCCCAGCTGCCGTCCGTAAGCTGCACACTTCCTTCGGCAACCTTAAAACCGCCGTATTCATGCTCAGGAGAAACCACCGTAAAGCCCAGATCCACTCCGACTCTCGGTGCTGTGCTGTAATTATAACCTACCTTATTATATTCTGCGGTTGTCGGCGCATCAGAAACAACGACAGAGCCATTGCTTGATGATGAATTAGCGCTTCCCTTTCCGCTTATACTCATTATTACTTTTCCGCTTCCGGAGCCGTTAGCTGAAGGTCCTGTCTGTTCCTCCGCTGTACTGTTTCCGATAGGCGCATCTGAGACCACGCTGTCTGAAGTCGATTTAGTTGAAACCGTACCGCTTTCTGTCGGTTTATCGGCTGTTACCGCGCCCTTTGATGCCTCTCCCGGCTCAGCTCCTACTATTCCGTTTGCATTAGCCGTACTGCCTGATACATTTGCAGTCTCGGACTCTGTCGGCTTATCAGATGTCGATACCTCATATGGAGTATCGCTGATAGTAGGCGACGCAAATGCAGCTGTCTGCATAAGCAATACAGCTGCTGTCATAATATATATACTTTTCAGGCCTTTTCTCATTTGTTTTCTCCCGAACGAGCTATGTCTAGATTAACTATAAGTATAGCAAAAGAAAAAACCGATTTTTATGCCTATTTTCTTACAATACTCTAAAAAAATCCGCACTATTTATTGTTCACCGCCGCATCTGCAAGTAATTCAAAAAGCTCTAAGAATTTAACGCATTCTTCAGGTGTCGGCTTTATCAGACTTGTTGCAGGCGGTAAAAGCATCCAGGTGGTGGATCCGATTATACTCTCCATAACTATAGACCAGCTGCCGCTGTCCTTTTCATGGCGAAGCTTAAGCTTTGTGAGCTCCAATGCTTTAATACGTTCTTTTATAAGCGGATTATTAAGCCTCTCAAGATAAGCTTTTTTTAGCTCATCACTTCCCTCGAACTCCCTGCATATCCACTCAGTATCCTTTATATGCAGCTTTCCGCTGGCCTTGATATCGAATAAACAGCTTCCTGTCTCTTCAAATCTGTCATCCGTCTCGATATTTGTACTGAGCTCATGATTATATATAACCGTAAACAGTCTGTTCTCAAAGTTATAGCATTCATCCAGATACTTTAAATATCTGAAGCCTTCAAAAATATTTCTTTTCTGCAGAAGCTTTCTTTCTGTTCTTACAAACTTGTCACCCGCTGCAGCAGCAAGCATATCGACAAGCATGTCCAGCTTGCCGTCGGCTTTTTTATTCTGTCTCGAGTTTACCGCTTTTCCGCTGTTGCGGTCTTCACCTCTTTGTAAAAGTCCCATATATGCTTACCTCTTTTCATTATTTTTTCTCTTGCTACCATAACATAAATTATGCCGGTCGTGAGAGCTCGACCGGCATTTTTTTGACATATGTCCGGTTGATCCTTATGCATACATACCTTTGCATCTGACTATATTACACTGAAATCTTACTAAAAGGGGGAAGATAAAATTTCAGCTCATAATTTCATACGATAACCGGATATTTAATAATAAGTACAATTCACAAATGTTGTTCCATATTTTGCATGTCAGACAGCCTTTAGAACTATGCATTAGGCAGGCAGAAAACACGGACTGTCTGACATATCATTATTAAATTACAGTTCCTTCTGCGGTACACCGAAGATCTTAGCTCCGTCAGGAAGCTCAACATCAAGCTTTCTAACAGCCTGTGATACGTTGATAAGGTGGATGTAGTCAACGTTTCCTGCAAGGATGTTGTTGCCCCATGATCCGCAGCCCTCTGATACTGCTGGTGAAAGTGCGTTTGTTGCAGGTCCCCATGCATCAGGTGTTGGCTGGTTGATAAGTACTCTTGCTACAGGTATCTTTTCTGCATAGTACTTAATGTGATCCTCATTG
>Ga0129317_1000373_pt1 | contig 49488 bp, 52 predicted proteins | sample Cm1ome_FD_94430 | JGI IMG/M metagenome (GOLD analysis project Ga0129317, IMG submission 94430) | Eastern black-and-white colobus group fecal microbial communities from Wisconsin, USA - Cm1105 metagenome | ecosystem: Host-associated > Mammals > Digestive system > Large intestine > Fecal | place... | reverse complement strand
TGCGGAGGGGACATGGGAGTCCGCCGGTGCTTAGCGAGGTCCCTCACGAGCTTAGCATTCCGATGCGCACTCCAAAGAGTGCAAACGGTCCCCGCAGCAATTCATTCCGGCCGGATTCCCCCTTCCACGATAACCTACCCACGGGGCCGGAAGACTCAGACAGACTCCTCCACCACACCGGACATGGTCCGTTCCGGGCGCGTCCCCCCAACCTCAGTTAAATCCCTATTTACAGACCGCCCGAAAAGAAGTATACTAAAAATAGTGTGTTGTCACTTTTTATCATAAAAAAAGTTCAAAGGATAAGACACTTTATGGCCGTTAGGAGGACATTACGAATGAATACAGTTGAGATGAATATGAAACTGTGGAAGCGGACACTTGCAATAGGAGTGATCATTGCCCTTGCCTCTCAGCTCTACTGGAATGTATTTGTAAATAATTTCCGTATTTCTACATCCGTTATTCTGCTTCCTGTCCTGATTATGACGGTAGGAATCCAGGTCCATACAAGAACGATTTGTTTTGTAACGGCCTGCACTATCTATATATTCCGTCTGGTTATACTGCTGTTCCAGGGAATGCCGCTGGAAACAGGCCTGATTCAGGTACTCCCGGGAGCGCTGTTCTATATCTGCTACGGACTCATTTTTAAACTCCAGATCAAGAATAAGCATATCGTTCAGATGGAACGTCTGATTGTAGCGGTCTTTTTCTGTGACTTCTGTTCAAATGTCTTTGAAGTCTCCCTGCAGGAATACCTACAACAAAGAATGCTGCCGGAACTGTCCGTCATCAAATATCTGCTGATGATAGCGGCTGTGCGTACGCTGTTTGCGGCCGTTGCGCTGATTGGAGAAAAGCAGTACCGCGTTCTCCTTAAGAATGCGGAGCATGAGAACCGGTATCAGAGACTGTTTCTTATGACAACGGGGCTTAAGAATGAAATTTACCTGATGCATAAGAACACAGAGGAAATTGAGAGGGTTATGAGCAATGCTTACCGGCTTTATGAGAAGACTCTGATGATGGAGGAGCTTCCGAAGGAGATGCAGCAGATGGCCCTCGAAATTGCAAGGGATGTCCATGAGATAAAGAAGGATTACATCAGGATTATTCAGGGAATTGAGGAGGAAATCGATGAGGAGTATGATGAGGAAAAGATGAATTTTCAGGATCTTCTTCAGATTCTGGAAGCGTCCACCTATCACATGCTGGCAGAGAAAAGGCTGGATGTGCGCCTCGTGTATGACTGCCAGGATAATTTTATAACCAAAGAGCATTATATATTGATGGCTGTACTCAAAAACCTGGTTAATAATGCAATTGAAGCCATTGAAACAAAGGAGAAGAGCGGTACGGTATGTATCGCGGAGCGCAAAGAGGGGAACGACTATATATTTGAAATAACCGACGACGGGCCGGGAATTTCAGAAAGACAGCTTTCCAATATTTTTAAAATGGGGTATTCGACAAAGTTTGACGAAAAGACCGGAAACATTTACCGTGGAGTCGGACTTGTTGGTGTGAAAAATGCAGTTGAAGAGCAATTTAAAGGTAAAATTGATGTGGAATCCGAGACCGGTAAAGGAACCAAGTTCCGCATCATGATACCGGCTGAGATGTTAGAGGAGTCATGATATGGAAATTTATATTGTTGAAGATGACGTAACCGTTATCAGTATTCTGGAAGATATTATTGAGGACAATGAACTGGGAACCGTCTGCGGTACGACAGAGGGCGGTCCTGCCAATGTGGATGAAATTCTGGCGCTGGAGCCGGATGTGATTCTCGTGGATTTCCTGATGCCGGGCAAGGACGGCGTGGAACTGGTCAGGGAACTGAAGGAAAAGGGATGCGGCGCCAGATGCATCATGATTTCCCAGGTTTCGGCCAAAGAACTGGTCGGAAAAGCCTATGATGCGGGAATGGAGTTCTTTATCAGCAAACCGATTAATATAATAGAAGTGAAGTCTGTTATCCAGAAGGTGGAAAAGCAGATTGAGAATGAGAGGACCTTGTCCAACATTAAAAAAATGTTCATGGCTGAGATTGCGGACATGCCCAAAGAAAAGAAACCCGACGACGGTTACGGCCGGAAGGTACAGTATATTCTCAACAGGCTCGGGATGTCCGGGGAAAAGGGCGGTGATGATATTATGCGTATCTGCCAGTATCTGCACAGCAATAAGCGGCCGATTTCCCAGGTAAGCATCGGCCAGCTTTGCGAGATTTTAAGCGACGCCCCTAAAAACATGGAACAGCGAATCAGGAGGGCGATTGCCGTGGGAATGTCCAACCTCGCGCATCTGGGGATTGAGGATTTTATGAATGACACATTCACATCCTATTCAAGCACCCTGTTCCCCTTTGAGGAGATAAGGGCTGAGATGGATTATATCCGCGGTAAGAGGAAGTACGGCGGGAAGGTAAGCATCAAGAAATTTATAGACAGCCTGATGCTGGCCGCCGACCGGGAAATCTGACATACACCGGATTTCAGGCCGGACATGCAGCGGAATATTTCGGGTAATTCTAAAGATGCTATAAACAAAGTTAAAAAACTGTTATAAATTTTTGAATATATTCTTGAATTATTTTGTAGTTTTTTGAGAGAAGTGATTTATACTGCCTTCAACGTAAACAAATAATCTATTGGAGGTAGTTGTATGAAAGTTATTGAGCTTGATATGTATCAGGCAACCGCGGTTGCGGCCATTGTTCTTTTACTGGGGCGTATCCTTGTTGACAAGATTGCGATTCTGCGTAAGTATTGTATTCCGGCGCCGGTAGTCGGTGGATTTATCTATGCGATTCTGCATCTGGTTGTTAGAAGCGCTGGAATTTTTGAAATCTCTGCAGACATGACGCTGAAAAATGTATTCATGGTGGCATTCTTCTGTAGCGTTGGTTACACGGCATCCTTCAAAATGCTGAAAAAGGGCGGTATTCAGACCATCGTTTTCCTGCTCCTTGCCGTGGTAATGGTAATATTACAGAACTGTCTGGGCGCGGGCCTTGCATCTGCATTCGGCCTTGATCCGAGACTTGGTCTTGCCACAGGTTCCATTCCGATGGTAGGCGGCCACGGAACAGCAGGTTCCTTCGGCCCGATGCTGGAAGAGCTGGGCGTTGCCAATGCCAATGTAGTTGCCATTGCTTCCGCAACATTTGGTCTTGTTGCCGGCTGTGCAATCGGCGGACCTATTGCATACAATAAAATTCATAAATTCAATTTAAAATCCGCAGCTTTAGATACAACTATCGAAGAGATGGTTGAAAAAGACGAAACAGGTGCTATTGACTCTAAACAGTTCCTGGATGCCTTTCTGTATCTGATTATTGCTATCGGTGCCGGTACCGTTGTTTCCATGTTCCTTGGAAAGCTGATGACATTCCCATTCTACATCGGCGCTATGCTGGTAGGTGCTGTTATCCGTAACGTAATGGATGCCATGCAGAAAGAAATCCCGATGGAAGAGATCGGAACACTCGGCGGCTCCTGTCTGTCCATTTTCCTTGGACTTGCCATGATCGATATGAAACTCTGGCAGCTTGCAGAGCTGGCGCTTCCGCTGGTAGTAATGCTGGCAGCACAGACAATACTTATGTTTGTATACGCTTACTTTGTCGTATTCAACGTACTTGGAAGAACATACGATGCAGCAGTTATGACAACCGGCTTCTGTGGTTTCGGAATGGGTGCAACACCGAACGCCATGGCGAACATGCAGGCCGTTACAGGACAGTACGGACCGGCTCCTACCGCATTCATGGTAGTTCCGTTAGTAGGAAGCTTATTCATCGATTTCTGCAACGCTTCCATCCTGACAGCATTTATCAATTTCCTTGGCTAATCAAATAGACTTACCAGGCGGTGAAAGGTCTGCTCTGCAGGCTTTTCGCCGCTGTACGGCGTAAAGCCCGTCTCCAGGTGCGGAATTGGTAAAAGACACCGCATTTGGGGAATATAAACAAAATCTAATAACAATTATAATGCTAATTCAATTTGCTTATATAAGTGAAATGCGTTATAATAAAACCAGAACAGAAAATTTCACAAAAACAATAGGAATCGTGAGGGAATTTTGTTGAAGTTATACATAATATGGTTCCAGTGAGTAGTGAAACTTTTAAAATCATATATCAAACAGGAGGTATATTACAATGAGCAAGTATGTTGACAGAGTAATTGCGGAAGTCGAGAAGAAATACGCAGACGAGCCGGAGTTCGTACAAACAGTAGAAGAGGTTTTATCTTCTTTAGGTCCGGTTGTTGATGCACATCCGGAGTATGAGGAAGTAGCTCTTCTCGAGAGAATGGTAATTCCGGAGAGAGTTATCGAGTTCCGTGTTCCGTGGGAGGATGACAACGGCAAGGTTCATGTAAACACAGGCTACCGCGTTCAGTTCAACGGCGCCATTGGACCGTACAAGGGCGGCTTACGTTTTGCTCCGTCTGTAAACCTTTCCATCATGAAATTCTTAGGCTTTGAGCAGGCATTCAAAGACAGCCTTACAACACTTCCTATGGGTGGTGCCAAAGGTGGTTCCGACTTCGATCCGAACGGTAAGAGCGACAGAGAAGTTATGAGATTCTGCCAGGCTTTCATGACAGAATTATACCGTCACATCGGACCGGACATTGACGTTCCTGCAGGTGACCTTGGTGTAGGCGCTCGTGAAATCGGTTATATGTACGGACAGTACCGTAAAATTGTCGGCGGATTCTACAACGGCGTTCTGACAGGTAAGGCAAGATCCTTCGGTGGTTCCTTAGTTCGTCCGGAAGCTACAGGATACGGCTCCGTATACTATGTAGAAGCAGTTATGAAACATGAGAACGATACCCTGGTTGGCAAGACAGTTGCATTAGCAGGTTTTGGTAACGTAGCATGGGGCGCTGCTAAGAAGCTTGCTGAATTAGGCGCTAAAGCAGTTACACTTTCCGGACCAGACGGATACATCTACGATCCGGAAGGCATCACAACAGAAGAGAAGATCAACTACATGCTTGAGATGAGAGCATCCGGACGTAACAAAGTTCAGGATTATGCAGACAAGTTCGGCGTACAGTTCTTCCCGGGTGAGAAACCATGGGGCCAGAAGGTTGACATCATCATGCCATGTGCTACTCAGAACGATGTTGATTTAGAGCAGGCTAAGAAGATCGTTGCTAACAACATTAAATACTACATCGAAGTTGCTAACATGCCAACTACCAATGAAGCTCTCAGATTCTTAATGCAGCAGCCAAACATGGTAGTAGCTCCTTCCAAGGCTGTAAACGCAGGCGGCGTTCTTGTATCCGGCTTTGAGATGAGCCAGAACAGCGAGAGACTTTCCTGGACAGCAGAGGAAGTTGACTCCAAACTTCATCAGGTTATGACAGATATCCATGACGGTTCCGCTGCAGCGGCAGAGCGTTACGGCTTAGGCTACAATCTGGTTGCCGGCGCTAACATCGTTGGATTCCAGAAGATTGCTGATGCTATGATGGCTCAGGGCATTGCTTGGTAATCTGAAGACCGGCAGCTATTATTTAATAACAATTGCATAAGCGGTTGTCTGAATGATTGGGGCTGCTGCATTAAGTATATAATGCCGACGCAAGGCATGAGGCTTAAGGCAGCAGCCCCTTGTTTAAAATAATGGAAAGCAGCAGACATACTTTTCATTGCTTGTCCTATAAATAACTGGTATAATAGCAGAGTATGAATCTTGAAAGGAGTAATTATTATGAATTGTCTTATCATTGACAAAGTGTACGCAGGAATTGCAGAAGAATTTAGTAAATACATGAATGTAAAAACGGCTGACAACCTGCCTTCCACCAAAGAGCAGTTAATTGCCCAGATCGGCGATGTGGACGTGCTGATCATGCGTGTAGACCCGAAGATCGATAAAGAGGTTCTGGATGCAGCCAAGAATCTGAAAATTATCGGTGTATGCTCCGTTGGTTTAAACCACATCGATACTGAGTATGCAAAAGAGAAAGGAATTCAGATCTTTAACGCACCCGGCATGAATGCAAATGCAGTTGCAGAGCTGACTTTTTCTAAGATGCTTGATATCTCCCGCGGAACCTTTACAGCAAACTATGATGTTAAGGTAAAACATGAGTGGGATAAATATAAGTTCGTAGGCCGTGAACTTCGCGGAAAAACTCTTGGCGTAATGGGATTCGGACGTATCGGCCGCCGTGTGGGCGAGCTGGGACGCGCATTCGGAATGACCGTTGTAGCTTACGATCCATTCCTGAAACCGGAAGACTTTGAGAAAGAGAATGCTACAGGCATGTCCATCGAAGAACTGCTGAAGGTTTCTGATTTCGTATCTATCCATGTACCGCTGACACCAGATACAAAAGATCTGTTCAATGCAAAATCCATCGCCGGAATGAAGAATGACGCTGTTGTCCTCAACATGAGCCGCGGCGGTATCGTTAATGAGCAGGATATGTATGAAGCTCTGAAGGCCGGAACGATCGGCGGTTATGCAACAGACGTTCTGGAGAATGAGCTTGCAGGCAGCGGCCTTACTGGAAATGACTCTTTCGCCAGCCCGCTGTTTGAGTGCGATAACTTTATCGTATCTCCTCATATCGGTGCTCAGTCCGTAGATGCATCAAGAGACATCGGTATTCTGATTATTTCTAAGATTAAGGAAGCTTTAGGACTGAAATAATGCTGTAGTATCATCAATTTGAAATTTAATTCTGACATTTTGACAGGGATAGCCGGTGCTTTGGCAGTCCCTGTCATTTTTTTGTCATACGGTATTAAAAACAGATATATTTTTATTTATCTTCACATTAAAGTTCTTTCTGTTTTCCTAAAAACAACAACGGTTTTTATAGTTTATTTGCCATAATATTTTAAAATGTAAAGGAAAAATTAAAAATAAGAATATTTTGTATTGTAATTGGATAAAAATACCTGTATAATGAAAACAGCAGATATCCGTTCAGATTGACGTAAAATAGTCAAAATGAAGGGATGTTTAATAATTCATTTAAGGGAGGAATTATCTATGAAAAAGAAATTAGCACTTGTACTGGCGGCTGCTATGGTTATGGGGACCGTTTTAACCGGATGCAGTTCCGGAGGCGGCAGCACACAGGCGGCAGCTCCTGAAGCAACCGAAGCTCCTAAGGAAGCAGAGACCGAAGGCGGGGCAGCCGAATCTGAGGCGGCCGGAACCGTTAAGGGCGGCATGGAAGGCGGCACCAGCCTGAACTTCACTACAGGTGGAGACCAGGGTACATATTACGGCTTTGGCGGCGTACTTTCCGGCAAGATAGGCGAGAGCACCAGTACTAAGGTTACGGCAATTACATCCGGCGGTTCTCAGGCCAATATCGAGGCGATGGATGCAGGTGACGCACAGCTTGGATTCGTACAGTCCGACGTTATGGCTTATGCTTATAATGGAACCAACCTGTTTGAAGAGTACGGCAAGGTTGAGAATTTCTCGACAGTTGCAGCGCTGTATATGGAGCAGGTTCAGATCGTTACCCTGGATCCGAACATCAAATCCGTTGCAGATCTGGCAGGAAAGAATGTTTCTGTCGGCGCGGCAGGTTCCGGTGTATATTACAACGCAGTTGACGTACTCGGCGCATACGGTCTGGATATTGAGAAGGATATCAAACCGACATACCAGTCGTTCGGCGACAGTGCAGAGGCTCTTCAGGACGGCAAGATTGATGCGGCTTTCGTAGTTGCAGGCGCACCGACCACAGCCATCACCTCTCTGGCAGCAACAAAAGACGTTTATCTGGTAGGTCTTGACGATGAACATATGAACGCTCTGATCGAGTCTTCTCCTTACTACAGCGAGAACGTAATCCCGGCATCGGCTTATGGCACAGATGGCGATGTTACGACAGTTGCAGTAGGCGCGGTTGTTATTGCACGCGACGATGTATCAGAGGCTGATGTATATAACTTCCTGTATGGTATTTTTGAGAATCTGGATGCCATCACGGCAGCACATGCAAAGGGCGCAGAACTGAGTCTTGAATTTGCATCATCCGTTACGGCTGTTCCTTATCATCCGGGTGCAGCAAAATACTTTGCTGAAAAAGGAATTACAGTTCCCACAAAGTGATCTTGATCTTTTCAGAGTGAATGGCAGCTGCGGTGGGCGTGAGCCTGCCGCAGCTTTTATAAAGGGGATAAACCAGTGAATTATGATAACTGGGCATGAAAAGAAAGGGGAGAACGAGAATATGAATGACGAGAATATGAAAGAACCGGTTCCGGTACAGGATGCTGATGTAGGTACGGCCGCCGATGTGGAAGCGGTCATGAAAAAATACGACAGGGAATCCAATGTCCGTATATGGGAAGGAATACCGTTATTAATCATCCGATGGCTGTCGGTGGGTTTCTCCATCTACTGCATTTATGTAACACTGTTCAGCACTGCACTTCCGGAGGTTCGTCTGACCACTTTCCTCGGAATGATTCTGATTCTGGGCTACCTGAATTATCCGATCAAAAAGGGGGTTACCCGGGTCAACTATATGCCATGGTATGATGTAGTTATTATGGTGGCAGGTTCGGCTCCGTTTTTCTATTTTGCTTTGCATGCACAGCAGATTATCAAGCTGGCAACCCGCGTTACCAGAGATCCGATGATGGTGGTGATCGCGATCATTGCCGTGGTGGCTCTGATGGAACTGTGCCGCCGCTGTGTTGGTATTCCCATTTTGTGCGTTGTCGGTGCTTTGCTGGTGTACACCTTTTCCACCGTCCGTTTCGGCAAGGTGATTTATGATTTGTTTTATACGACAAGCGGCGTAATGAATACTCCGATCAATGTCTGCGCCAAATATATTGTGGTGTTTATTATTTTCGGAGCTTTTTTGGAACGGACCGGAATATCGGGTTTCTTTATTGATCTGGCCAACAGCCTTTGCGGCTCCTCGGCCGGAGGTCCTGCCAAGGTTGCCGTTATCTCTTCGGCGCTCTGCGGCATGGTATCCGGTTCTTCCGTTGGCAACACCGTAACAACCGGTTCCGTTACAATTCCGATGATGAAGAGATGCGGCTATAAGCCCGAGTTTGCAGGCGCCGTTGAGGCGGCCTCCTCTACGGGCGGCCAGATTATGCCTCCTATTATGGGCGCTGCCGCATTCCTGATGGCAGAGTATATGGGCGTGCCTTACGCGACGGTAGCTGTGAAGGCAATCCTGCCGGCAGTCCTTTATTTTGCCGGAGTCTATATTGCGGTACACCTGGAAGCTCAAAAGCTGGGACTCAAAGGAATCCCGAAGGAAGAGCTGCCTAAAATGAGAATTCTGATTAAGAAAATATATCTTCTTGCTCCGCTTATAGTGCTGGTGGCTCTTGTATCGACCAATACCTACACAATGCAGTTTTCTGCATCCGTAGCTATCTTTATTGCAATTGGCGTTGGTTTGATTAATAAGGATAACCGTATTAATTTAACTAAAATTGTTGATGCGCTGGAGGCCGGAGGAAAAGGAACAATTACAGTGGCTGTGGCCTGTGCAATGGCCGGCCTGGTAGCCGGGTGCATTACTTCAACCGGTCTGGCTTCCAAACTGATCACGGCTATTGTGGCAGTATCCCAGGGCAAACCGATTATTGCACTGTTCCTGACGATGATTTGCTGTATCGTACTGGGAATGGGCGTTCCTACGACAGCCAATTACTGTATTATGGCGGCGACCTGCGCGCCTATCCTGATTGCACCGGAAATCGGTATCAACCTGGTATGCGCACACTTCTTCGTATTCTATTTTGGAATCGTAGCAGATATCACTCCGCCGGTTGCGCTGGCTGCTTATGCCGGTTCGGCCATAGCCAAGGCCCCGCCGATGAAGACGGCCATTAATGCTACTCGTCTGGCAATTGCGGCCTTTATCGTACCTTATATTCTGGCCTTTAATCCGGCAATGGTCTTTATCAATACGAATGCATTTCAGGTGGTCCAGATTTGTGTAACCTCTCTGCTTGGCATATTCGGTATTGCGGCGGCGCTGAACGGCTTCCTTTTCGGAAAATTAAATCTGCTGTTTAAAATTCTTCTGATTGCAGGCGGTCTCTGTATGATGGATCCGGGCATGATGACTGATATCGTAGGTTTGATTCTGGTAATCGGACCGACGGCATGGCAGTATATGAGATCGAAGAGAACAGCTTCAGCATAACACACTTGAGCGTGTCTGAAAATTCATTCCTGCTTTAAAGCTTAAAAATAATGGCAATACGGCACCTGTGCGGATAAGATGGTATTCTGTCCGGCAGGTGCCTTTTTGCCGCCTGCTCCTGAACAGGCCGGGTTACTGTTCACAGGTTGTATTCCGCGAGGTGTTTTCGTGCGAATTTTGCACGAAAATCCCGAGTTTCACGGAGCGAAACTGCGTTTTTTGCAGTTTCTGTGCATCGCGAAGCGTGTTATTGTTTATAGCATGCCGCTTTTTGGCATGGTGTGAACAGTTACCAGGCCGGGGAAGGTATATTAAGAATTCGGTAAAAGAATTGACAGTTGTTTCAAACCATGTTATTATCGCAAAATGAGCAAGGCAGAAACCTTGAGCATGCAGGAGGCAGATTATGAAGAAAAAATTGATTGCGGCGATTGTGCTGGCAGCGGCAATGGGACTTGGCGGCTGCAGCGGTTCTGGCAGGACATCAGGAACCGGTACGACGGAGGCGGTTGAAACAACACAGGCGGAGACTGCTCAGGCGACGACAGAAGAGACGGAAAAAGATACCGCTCTTACTGCGGATGATAAAGAGAAACAGCTGGAAACAGAGTATAAGGCTCTGGCCAAGGATGTACAGAATATAATTGAAGACAGGGATTTGGAAAAGCTGAAGAAATTGGTGGTCTATCCCTGCTACGTAGGGGTGGGAGACGGCGTGACTGTGGACAGTGAGGAAGAATTTATGGATTTAAACCCTGACGCAGTTTTCACCGACGAACTGATTGATGCTGTTAAAGGAGCGGATTTGGACTCTCTGAAAATGACGGAAGCCGGTCTCGTAGTAGGTGATAAATCAGGAAAGCCCAATATAATTATTGGGCTTGGTGAGGACAAACGGATAGGAATTGTCGGGATCAATTATTAGCCTGTAACAATTCCCGGGAAAGCTGCAGGCAGGGATGAACTGTTACAGGCAGGGAAGATATTCGGCCAGTTTTTTTAATGAGGAATTGACAACCAGCTCTTCGGGAAAGCCGGTTTCTTTTAATAGCTCCAGCGCATAGCTGTGGCATCCGGCATCCGATGCGCAGTGTGAATCACTGCTGACAATGACGGACACATTATATTTACGGCAGAGATCGAGCATTACATAATAATTTTCTTTAGCTCCCGGCCGGGGGGAACCCGGCTTCAGGGAGCTATTATTGACCTCTAACAGCACGTGGTGTTCCCTGGCTCCCTTCACCAGTGCGGCATAATCAAGAGGAATATTGGCATTGTCAGGATGGCCGATCACCTGAACATACGGACTTTTCATCGCATTGACGGCGGCAGCCGTATTTTCCTCCCGCGAGCCTGTTTTATAACAGAGATCATGGATGCTGGCGATCCCGTAGCCGATACGTTTTAACAGCCATTCCTTCAAATCCAGCGTACCCTTATAGTCGAGAATATTCAATTCACATCCCATGATCAGCCTCATTCCAAACAGCTCCTTTGGAATGGATTTAAAATTACAAAAGTACATTTCATGGCTGCTTCCCGGAAGGGCCGGGCCGTGATCAGAGGAGCCGAACAGTTCCATGCCGTTATCCGCCGCAGCCCTTGCCATTTCATAAAGTGTATTGTAGGCATGGCCGCTGGCAATCGTGTGAGAATGTATGTCAAGGATATCTTTCATGTTAGCCTCCTTCATTTCCGAACAAAAATTATCAAACTATTAAAAATATATCATACTTTTCACTAGAAAACTATAGAAATATCAGGTGGGATATGGTTAAATATACAGAGAAGGATTTATTAAACAAAATACAAGGAGGAGAAAATTATGACAGATAAAATGACATATGGGGCGGAAATGGAAGAAACGAAACCAATGGGGACTGAAGAAGTTCTGGAAACACGGGAGAATGAGGCTGAGGCGATTGAGCTGGCCCAGACAGCGGAACCTACGGAATCAATGGATGATTATGCTGTTGAATTGGAGGCATCCTTTAAGAAGGTACGTGAGGGCGATATATTGACCGGCACCGTAATCGGGGTATTTGAATCTCATGTGCTGCTTGATTTGAAGTATTATGCCGAGGGCGTTATTGAGAAAGAGAACCTGAGCAATGATCCCGATTTTAATATGAAAGAGGAGATCCACGTTGGCGATGAGATTACGGCAACCGTACTTAAGACCGACGACGGAGAGGGAAATATCGTGCTTTCCATGAAAGAAGCCAACGATAAGATGGCCTGGGACAGACTGAGGACCATGCTCGAGGAGCGGACCGTTGTTCCGGTAAAAATTACTGAGATTGTAAACAGCGGAGCGATTGCACAGATTGAAGGAATGAGGGGCTTTATTCCTGCTTCCCGTCTGGACGCCGCTTATGTGGAGAATCTGGAGGATTTTCTGGGAAGAACCATTGATGTCACTGTAATCACGGCAGATGAAGAGCATAATAAACTGGTTCTGTCCGGTAGGGAGGCGGCCAGGGAAAAGCTTCAGGAAGAGAAAAAACGCAGAATCGCCAAATGCGAGGTCGGCGTAATTATGGACGGTACAGTTGACAGTATCAAACCATACGGAGCATTTATCAGTCTGGAGAACGGCCTGTCCGGGCTTGTACATATTTCCCAGATCAGCAGTAAGCGCATTCCGCATCCGAGTGCCGTGCTGAAAGAAGGACAGAAAGTAACGGTTAAGATTATTTCGACAGCCGATAATAAGATCAGCCTCAGTATGAAGGCAGTGGAGGCCAATGAGGCGCCGGAGGAGGAAGTGTTCAACTACCATGAATCCGGTGAGGCTACCACGGGACTGGGAGAGCTTTTTAAAAACCTTAAACTGTAGTCTGAAGTTACTATTCAGTACCAGTTCAGCCATGATGTATTCCGCGAGGTGTTTTTGCTGCTTCCTTACCGTTTCTGTGCATCGATTGGCGGTGAAACGGGCGCAGAGCGCTCATTTCACCGCGGCGGAGCGTGTTCCTGGCCGCCGAACTGTTACCAGGAGCAACCTATAAGGAAGTTAAAGGAGAGGGAGCCATTGAATATTCCCAAAACATATGATCAGCTTGACCAGTGGAAAACGGTCATGTTTTTGTATAATTCCGCTCTGAAAGCGATTAATACAAAGATCGAGATTTTGAATAATGAGTTTATCCATATTTATAATTATAATCCCATTGAACATGTTAAATCCAGGCTGAAGACGCCGGAGAGCATCGTAAAGAAGTTAAAGAATGACGGGCGTGAAGTGACAATCCCCAACATGATTGACTACTTAAGCGATATTGCCGGCATCCGAATTATCTGTTCTTTTACATCCGATATTTATCTGATTGCGGATATGATAGCCAGACAGTCGGATATAACGGTGCTTTATATCAAGGATTATATTAAAAACCCGAAGCCCAACGGTTATAAGAGCTATCATCTGGTAGTGACGATACCGATATACCTGAGCGAGGGGCCAATTGAGACAAAGGTTGAAATTCAGATTCGGACAATTGCCATGGATTTCTGGGCCAGCCTGGAACACAAGATCTATTATAAGTTTGAAGGGAATGCGCCGGATTATCTGGAGGAGGAGCTGAAGGCCTGTGCTGACATGGTCGATATGCTGGATGCCAAGATGTTCTCACTCAACGAGGCAATTATGAAAATCAGTGAGGATGAAAAAGCTGCGGAGACGGCAGCGGCAAAAGAATGATGAAAGGTCTTAAGACAGGCTAAAAAGAAGAAAGAAGTACGGGGAAGATGAAAATAAGACGGGAATTTGAGGATACGAAGCAGATTTTAAGCGTTAACAACGGAAATATTTTTCTGTTTGAGCTGGCGTTCCGTCTTTTGACTCTTCCCCTTCTGCTGCAAATGACAGGGGCGTTGGTCCGCCTGGCGCTGAACGCGGCGGGGTACAGCTATGTGACGGTGAATAACCTGGGCGTTTTTTTATTAAAACCGATTACGCTTGCCGTAGTGCTGCTGATTGCGGCTGTGATCCTGACTGGTCTGATGATCGAAATCGGCAGCCTGACAACGGCATTCCAGTCGGCGGCGTACTCCAGGAAGATAAATGTGTTTTCCATGTTCCTGGGAGGACTGGGAAAAACAGCTTATGAGATAAAACGGAAAAACTGGAAGCTTTTTCTGGTAATTGCGGTTCACTATATCCTGACTAATATTTTTATGATTTACAGAATACTACGCCATGTAAAGCCTTTGAAATTTATTCTGCCCGGGCTGTTGGGCGAAAACTGGGGCAGGCTTCTGATTGTGGTTTTTCTGGCAGCCTGTGTTCTGTTATCGTTTCCGACGGCCTTTATCTGTTTTGGATGCATGGTGGAGCAGAGAACATTCCGGGACAGTCTGGAGCGCAGCAAAGATCTTCTCAGAGGCAGATACGTAAAGACTTCTTTTATTCTGGCCGTCTGCAATATGGCGGTTACTGCGGTTTGTATCCTTTTGTACCTGTTTGCGGTCGTAATTGTGGCGGTCTTTGCAGTCCGGTTTATGGACCGGAGAGTGGAGCTGGCCCTTCTTTTGGCGGCCAGGGACAGAATCGAGTATGCCCTGATATTTGTCATCAGCATCGTGTCGGTGGTTGTGAACTATGGGGCGCTGACAGTGCTGTATTTCCAGTATGACCGGAAAGACAAGAATAAAAAACGGTGGGATTTTGATCTCAGCAGCCACAGCAGAAGCAGGTGGATGAACAGAAGGAACGTTCTGGGCCTGCTGGCTGTTGTGACGGCGGTCAGCATGGCCGCAGCCTTTGATGTGTCGAGAAACGGCAGCTTCCTGAACGAAGATTTGCTTTATGAAGTCCAGATTACGGCGCACAGGGGAAGTTCCAGGACAGCTCCGGAGAATACGATACCGGCCCTGCAGGCTGCGGCTGATGAGCTGGCGGATTATGCGGAGATTGATATCCAGGAGACAAAGGACGGGGTGATGGTCCTGTTTCACGACAGCACGCTGAAACGTATGGCGGGAATAGAGAAGAGCGTCAAATCCATGACGTGGGACGAATTAAAAGATATTGACGTGGGTACACGGTTCTCCGGTGAGTTTAAGGGAACCACGATCCCGACGCTGGAAGAGGCGCTGGAATTTTCGCGGGGACACCTGAAGCTGAATATCGAAATAAAGTATATGGGCGCATCCAGCAGCCTTCCTGAGAAGGTGGCGGAATGCATTGAGAGAATGGGATGGACGGAACAATGTGTTGTGACATCCACCAGCTACAGTTATTTAAAGCGGGTCAAGAAGGCGGTTCCTGATATTTATACGGGATATATCGTTTCCGCTGCCTATGGGAGCTATTATAAGGATGAGTCGATCGATTTTATCAGCATGCTCTCCAGCTCTGTGAACCAGAAACTGATAGATGAGGCGCACGAAAGCGGTAAAGCAGTCCATGTATGGACGGTAAATCGTAAGAGTGAGATGGAGAGAATGAAGATCCTGGGGGCGGATAATGTGATTACAGATAATCCCCTCATGGCCAGGGAAGTCCTGTTTGGAGAAAAGAATACGGAAAATCTCCTGGCGAGAATCCGGGAGATGTTAAAATAGAGTAAGGAGGATGCAGACGATGAAAATTGTGCTTCAGAGAGTATCAAAAGCCAGTGTATCGGTGGAGGGAAAGACAATAGGAGCGATAGATGACGGCTTTCTGATACTCCTTGGCGTCTCCGATACGGATACGGAGGAGATCGCCGACAAGATGGTTGATAAATTATGTAAACTGAGGATTTTCCAGGATGAGAACGGAAAGACCAACCGCTCGCTTGCAGATGTGGGGGGCCAGCTCCTGGTGGTGAGCCAGTTTACCTTATATGCGGACTGCAGCGAGGGCAACCGTCCCAGCTTTTTCAGGGCAGGGGCCCCGGATTTGGCAAACCGGCTGTATGAACACGTGGTGGAGCGGTGCAGGATGTATGTGGATAAGGTGGAGCATGGAGAGTTCGGAGCCTATATGCAGGTGGAACTTTTGAATGACGGACCGTTTACACTTGTTCTGGACAGTGATATGATAGTAAAGAAGAAAAAGAATTAGAGCACGTTTGTAAATTGCTTTCTGTCGGCTGTGCGTCACACTTTTCGAGAGAGGGCAGAAATGGATTTTCAAACACGCTCTAGACCGGCTGCTCCGCGTAGACGGTGAAGCAGGCGGCGCTAAATCCCGGATATAGAAAAGACCGCCAAGAACGGCAGAAAAGAAGGAGGAACGTAAAGCAATGATACAGGAAGAGAAAACAGAGCTGACAGAGAAAACAGAACTGACTGCCGGGGAGAAGGTAAAAGAACTGCAGAAAGAACTGACCTGGAGCTTTCCCAATATAGCGAAGGAGGCTCCGTCCCAGAAGGAGGAGGCGTTCGAATATTGTGAGGCTTATAAGGCATTTCTGGACTGTGCAAAGACGGAGCGCGAGTTTACTCAGGCAGCGGTAAAGCTTCTGAATGAAGCGGGATATGCGCCATTTGAAAAGGGGAGAGACTATAAGGCCGGAGATAAGGTATATTATGTCAACAGAAAAAAATCCCTGATTATGACAACCTTCGGGCAGAGGGAGATAGGCGCGGGCGTACGCCTGAATGTGGCCCATATTGATTCGCCGCGTCTCGACCTGAAGCCGAACCCAATGTATGAGAAGGCGGAGATGGCCTTTTTCAAGACTCATTATTATGGCGGGATCCGTAAGTACCAGTGGGCTGCAATTCCGCTTGCCATGCACGGCGTGGTGGCGAAAAAGGATGGAGAGATTACTGACATCCGTATTGGTGAGGAGGAAGGCGATCCGGTCTTCTGCGTAACGGATTTGCTCCCCCATCTGGCGGCAGACCAGAATGAGCGCAAGCTGAAGGACGGCATCAAGGGAGAAGAACTGAATGTGATAATCGGCTCTCTGCCGTTTACCGCGGATGAGGATATAAAGGAGCCGGTGAAGCTTTTGGCCCTCTCTGTCCTCAACGAGAAATACGGTATGACGGAAAAGGACTTTATCAGGGCTGAAATAGAGATCGTTCCGGCATTCAAGGCTGTGGATGTGGGACTGGACAGGAGCATGGTGGGAGCATACGGGCAGGATGACCGAGTGTGCGCTTATACGGCGCTGACGGCTGAGATGGCATCGATAGAGCCTGAATACACAACGGTAACCGTACTGGCCGATAAAGAAGAGATTGGTTCCGTAGGAAATACCGGGCTGGATTCAGATTTCGTGCTGCACTATATTGAAGATTTGGCGGAGACGGCGGGAATTGATTACAGGACAATTCTCAGGAACTCTATCTGCCTGTCTTCCGATGTAAACGCCGCCTATGATCCGACCTTCTCACAGGTTTATGAGGAAAGAAACGCCTGCTATATCAATAAAGGCTGTGTCCTGACGAAATATACCGGTTCCAGGGGCAAGGGAGGCAGCAATGACGCCAGCGCCGAGACGATGGCAAAGATTGTGGATATGATGGACCGCGAAGGCGTATACTGGCAGATTGGAGAGCTGGGAGCCGTGGATGTCGGAGGCGGGGGCACCGTTGCCATGTATGTGGCAGGCATGGATGTTGACGTAGTCGATCTGGGAGTTCCGATTCTTTCGATGCATTCCCCGTTTGAATTGGCGTCCAAGCTGGATATTTACAATACATATAAAGCGTTCTGCGCATTTTATAAATAGGATCTTTTTTTCTGGAGCCGTTTGTGGTATTATGTCTGTTATACGCATCGGCTCCAGAATGCGTTTGGGCAGATTTGCGGGACAGATTTGTTAATAAATTAGAAAAGAAGAGGATTTTTGAATGAGAAAATTTTTAAAAGTAGGACTTTGCGGCGCGGCTGCGCTTATGATGTTTGCAACTGGCTGTTCAGGACAAAAGAGTGCCAAGGACGCCTCACAGGCGGAGAGCACGGCTGAAGGAGAGACACCTGCTGAGACGGAAGAGTATGTTGCCGAGGGCAGCATTACACTGGGTGAGTATAAGGGAATTCCTGTAACCGTGACGGAACCGACAGTGACGGACGAAGAAGTGGATGCTCAGATTCAGCAGCTTTTGAATTCGAGCGCTGAGTATTTGGAGGTGGATCGCGAGGCTCAGCTGGGCGATCAGGTTAATATTGATTATAAAGGAATGAAAGACGGAGTTGCCTTTGACGGAGGCACTGCGGAGGGATATGATCTGGTGCTGGGTTCCAACAGCTTCATCGACGGATTTGAATCAGGGCTTGTGGGAGCGAAAAAGGGAGAAGAGGTAACTCTGAACCTTACATTCCCTGACCCATACCAGAATAATCCGGATCTGGCGGGACAGGCTGTAGTATTTGAGGTAAAGGTAAATAATGTAAAAGAAAAAACAGTTCCGGAGCTGACGGACGATTTTGTTGCCAAGGTTTCACCGGAAGACGGAACTGTGGAAAAGCTGAGAGAAAACATGAAAGCATTTATTCTGGAGCAGAAGCAGTATCAGATTGACAACCAGAGAAATACTGACATTCTCAACGCGGTTATTGATAAATCTGAGATTGTATGCGCAACGGACGATGTGGATAAGAACTATGAAACTCAGGTTCAGTATTATACAAACCAGGCGTCGATGTACGGTCTGGATTTAGCAACCTATGCCAGCCTGATGGGAATGGACGAGGAAGGTTTAAAGAGCGAACTGAGAAATGTGGCCAGGGATATGACCAAGCAGGAGATGCTGTTAAAAGAGATTGCTTCCAGGGAGAATATCACCGTCACAGATGAGGACAGAGAGGCTCTGGCGGAGCGGTATGGATATGACAGCCTGGAGAGCTTTCTGGAAACTGCCGATAAGGAAATCGTTGATGACACGGCTCTGATGCAGAAGACACTGGACTTCCTGGTAGAGAATGCGGAAATTACGGTTGCAAAGGGAGACGTGGCTCCGGCGTCATAAAGAAGGCAATGACAGCGGCGGTTATCATACAAAAGCAGGTGGGGAATATCATATGCAGATCTTATTAGACAGAATCCGCAAAGACGGAGTAGTGAAAGCTGGAAATGTCCTGAAGGTGGACCGGTTTTTAAACCATCAGATGGATATCGGGCTGTTCAGGGAGATTGGCAAGGAATTCAAAAGGCGCTTTGCCGACACTGAGATTAATAAAATTCTCACGATAGAGGCATCCGGAATCGGAATTGCCTGTATCGTGGCGGAATACTTTGACGTTCCCGTCGTATTCGCGAAGAAGACAAAGACGAAGAACATCGCAGGGGATGTCTATACGACAAAGGTGGAATCTTTTACTCATGGAACGGTTTATGACATCATTGTGTCAAAGGAATTTCTGGGCGAGGGCGACAAGGTTCTCGTAATTGATGATTTCCTGGCAAACGGCAAGGCGCTGGAGGGACTGACAGCCCTGATTAAGGATTCCGGAGCAGAGCTTTCCGGAGCCGGTATCGTCATCGAGAAGGGCTTTCAGGACGGCGGAAAGAGAATCAGGGAAAAGGGAATCCGTCTCGAGTCGCTGGCGATTGTCGACAGCATGGATGATGAAACAGGAGAGATAGTGTTCAGAAATGAATAGAAAAGCATTGTTTTTTGATATAGACGGAACATTATTCAGCGAGATTGAGAGGCAGGTACCGCAGAGCGCGGTGCTTGCCTTAAAAAAAACCAGGCAGTGCGGAAATCTTGTGTTTATTAACACGGGGAGGACAGTCTGCCAGACGGCCGGGATTCAAATGGAAGTGGAATCGGACGGTCTGCTGTGCGGCTGCGGGACATACATTACAACAGGGAATGAAGTCATTTATGACAGGCGGATTCCGGCGGAGCGGACGGCCAGACTTAAGGAAGATATCGTGCGCTTTGGTCTGGACGGGGTGCTGGAAGGCGTGGAAGGCTGCTACTTTCAGCGGGGAGAGTCCAGGATGCCGATGGTAAACCGCCTGATGGAGCTGCTGAAGGAGGGCAATGCCTATGTGCCGCTGGGATGGGAAGATAATTCCTATGATATCTCCAAATTCTGTGTCGCAGCGGACCGGGAAAGCCGGAAGATGGAATTTTTTGCGACGATTGAAGATGAGTTTGAAATCATTGACAGGGGCAGCGGTTTTTATGAATGCGTACCGTTGGGGCATTCCAAGGCCACGGCCGTAGAAGCGGTACTCGGGAGATTTGGAATTGCCAAAGAAGATGCCTGGGTATTTGGGGACAGTATGAATGATTTATCGATGTTCCAATATTCTCTCAACTCGGTTTTGATGGGGAAGCATGACAGCGGACTTGAGCCGTATGCTGTCTTCACGACAAAGACGGTGGAGGAAGATGGAATCGCCTATGCCTTAGAGAAGTTAGGAATGCTCGGGAAGGATGATTGAAAGATGAGATATACAGTCAGGAGAATTAAAACACAGACAGCAATTGAATCATGTGAAAGGGCCGGAATCAATGAGGTGCAGTGGAACGGCAGGCTGCAGCCGGAGGCGTGGGCCTATATGGGATACCTGGAGGGTAAGGGCCTTTTTGTCAGAATGGCCTGCGGTGAGACGAATCCCTGCAGAGTGCAGGTCTACCACAAGGGCCCGGTCTGGAAGGACAGCGCGCTGGAGCTGTTTCTGGCGTTCCCGGTCTCAGAGGACGGCCGGGAAGGCGAATTGACCAATGAGAGCCTGTACCTGAATTTTGAAATCAATGCCAATGCGGCAATGTATGCCCAGTACGGCTTTGGACGCAGGAACAGAGAGTTTATACCGGATCGTGTGTACCGGGAAAGCAGATGCAATGCGGTGATCGGAAGAGACGGATGGCGCGTTGATTTTCTGATCCCGGACTGGTATCTGGAGGAAGTGACAGGGAAAAAAACAGAGGACTGGCTTGCGGCAGACGGTAACAGGCCTATGTACTGTAATTTTTATAAGATTTCGGAAAGTCCGGAGATAGAACATTATATGAGCTATTCCAGAATTGAAAGCGGGACGCCGGATTTCCATCTGCCGGTATATTTTGCAGAGGCCGGATTTGAGAAATAACCTGGGCGTGCAGATGGAATCAGGTTCTGTCAGAATGCAGACGGCGGAAAAGGAGATTGAGATTACTATATGGATAAATATCAGGTATTAAAACAGTATTTTGGCTATGAAGAGTTTCGGGAGGGCCAGGAGGGGCTGATTGACAGTATTCTCGCAGGCCGGGATACTTTGGGAATCATGCCTACCGGCGCCGGAAAATCTTTATGCTTTCAGGTGCCGGCATTAATGATGAAGGGAATCACATTAGTCATATCGCCATTAATTTCTCTAATGCAGGATCAGGTATCTGCCCTGAACCAGGCCGGCATTCATGCCGCGTATCTGAACAGCTCCCTGACGGTAAATCAATATTATAAAGCGCTCTCTTACGCAAGAGAGGGAAGATACCCCATTATTTATGTCGCTCCCGAGCGGCTGGTAACGGAGGAGTTCCTTGATTTTGCCATTCACGCAGAGATAGCCATGGTGGTAGTGGATGAGGCGCACTGTGTGTCCCAGTGGGGCCAGGATTTCAGGCCCAGCTATTTAAAAATCATGGAATTTATCGACAAGCTGCCGAAGAGGCCGGTTCTCAGCGCGTTTACCGCCACGGCCACGAAAGAAGTAAGGGATGATGTGATCGATATCCTGAGGCTGAGGGAGCCGAATGTCGTTACAACAGGGTTTGACCGGCCAAATCTGTGGTTTTCCGTTCAGGCGCCGAAGGACCGGTATGCCACAATGAAGAATTACATAGAATGCCATCCGGGACAGAGCGGTATCATCTATTGTCTGACTAGAAAGACGGTGGAGGAGGTCAGCGGCAGGCTGGCAAAAGAGGGATTTTTGGTAACGCGCTACCATGCGGGGCTGAGTGATGCGGAGCGGAAGCGCAATCAGGAGGATTTCATTTACGACAGAAGGAGTCTGATGGTTGCCACAAATGCGTTCGGCATGGGGATTGATAAATCGGATGTGCGCTTTGTGATCCATTATAATATGCCGAAAAATATAGAGAGCTATTACCAGGAGGCCGGGCGGGCCGGAAGGGACGGTGAACCGGCGGAATGCATTCTTCTGTACGGCGGGCAGGACGTGGTGACGAACCAGTTCTTTATTGACAATAACCAGGACAACGACGAGCTGGATTTTGCTGCCAGGGAGCTTGTAAAGGAGAGAGACCGGGAACGTCTGCGCAGAATGACGTATTACTGTTTTACTAATGAGTGCCTGAGGGATTATATTCTCCGGTACTTTGGGGAATACGGGGGCAATTACTGCGGGAACTGTTCCAACTGCTTAAGCCAGTTTGAGACGGTGGACGTGACGGAGGTGGCAGAAGCGGTCATTGGCTGTGTGGAGGACTGCCGTCAGCGGTATGGCGTGAATGTAATACTTGATACGGTGCGGGGAGCTTCCACTGCGAAGATCAGGCAGTACCGGATGGACGAGAATGCCTGGTACGCGAAGCTTGACAAAGTTCCTGCCTTTAAGCTGCGTCAGGTGATGAATTACCTGCTGCTCAATGAATACCTGCGGGTGACTAATGACGAATATATGCTTGTCAAGCTGACGGAAAAATCACAGTCAGTCCTTAACGGTGATGAACAGGTGATTATGAAGATGGCAAAGGAACAGATTCCGGCCAGGGAAAAGAGCGGGAAAAAGAAGGGCAGAAAGAGCATTGCCGCAGTCCCCGGCGGAGCAGAGTTTACCGGGGTGGAAGAAAAGCTGTTTGAATGCCTGAGGACACTCCGGTTTGAGATTGCGAAGGAGGAGAAAGTACCGCCATATATTGTATTTTCTGATAAGACGCTGTCCCATATGTGTATTGTAAAGCCTGAGACAAGGGCGGAGATGCTGCAGGTATCAGGCGTGGGTGAATTTAAGTATGAGAAGTATGGGGAACGTTTTTTGGCCTGTGTGAGAGAAAATATGGAGATTTAGTTAAGCAGGTGAGGACGCCGCCGGTACGGCCGGCGGACGGGGTGGTGGTGGGGGGGGGTATATGAGTCTTTCGTCCCGGGGGAGTGGCATCGCCTGGCTGGAGAAGGAGATACTGTGGCTTTGTTTTCGCAGGGCGGAGCCGGAGAGAATGATATCCGGCTGGACTGCCCTTTCGAGGGATAGCTCTAAGACAGAGGAAGACAAAGCACACCGGGGTTCCGGACAAATTCGCTCCGAACTCCGGATGAGTTCGAAGCTCAAGTTGTCCCGGATTTTGCCCTTGAAGGGCTAAAATCCGCCCGGCGCGCTTTGCCTCCCTCTGCCTAAGAGCTATCGTCTCTCGGGCGAACGTCCTTCCGGATATCATTCTCTCCTTCTCCGCCGGAAGATGTCGGCAGTATCTCCTTCTCCCGGAAGCTCGTCACCGGGACGAAAGACTCCGCCGGGGGTAGCGGCCCCGTCCACTGGCCTGCGGCCGCTGATTGTCTCACGCGTTAAGTGCGGAGGCGGACCTTGTCGCGGCCACTCAGCGCTACCATAAAGGTTATATGTGGCGACATGTAGTTGTTTGAGTATATTTGTATTTTTGTTATATATTTGCTGCATGTGATTTTTGTAATGGTTTATTATAGATTGAGCGGAATACCGGAATAATATCACTGGATTTTACATTGGCTTGCCGGAAAAACGTAGTGGCTGCGACAAGGTCCTCCCCATTTAAGGTTGGAGACAATCAGCGCCCGGAACGGACCATGTCCGGTGTGCGAAAACCTCCGCCTGAGTCTTCCGTCCCCGGCGAAAACCTGACCGGGGAAGTAGGCGGAATCAATTGCGGAGGGGACATGGGAGTCCGCCGGTGCTTAGCGAGGTCCCTCACGAGCTTAGCACTGATGCGCACTCCAAAGAGTGAAAACGGTCCCCGCAGCAATTCATTCCGGCCGGATTCCCCCTCCACGACCAACCTCCCACGGGGACGGAAGACTCAGCAAAAACCTCACCACACCGGACATGGTCCGTTCCGGATGCGTCCTCCAAACCTCAGTTAAATCTCTTTATCTAAAGTGTTAAAAAATTTGATTAAAATTGTATAAATGTACAGATTTTAACTTGTGATAGATTGGGATTTTTAGTATAATATAGGTGAACTACAAGGAGACTTCATTCATGAAGGGGGCGTTTTTATGGAGAACAAATATGTAAAAATCAAAACAGCAGGAACCGATGTCGCGCTGAAAGTTATGCCGGGACATTATGCAACCAACCACGCCCATATCAATTATTACATTGATATGACCACGATGAAGACCAGAACCAGTGAGGCACAGGAGCTGGCTAAGGATCTGGTCAGCATGTATCTCTATGACACGGTAATCGATACGATTGTATGCATGGAAGAGACGGAAGTGATAGGAGCGTTTCTTTCGGAAGAGCTGACACAGGGCGGATTTCTTTCGATGAATGCTCATAAGACAATTTATGTTGTAAGTCCGGAGTTTAATAATAACAGCCAGATTATTTTCAGGGAGAACCTGATACCGATGATCCGCGGGAAACACGTGATGATTTTGATGGCCTCCGTTACGACGGGCCTTACCGTAAATAAGGCAATCGAGTGTATTCAGTACTATGACGGTATTCTGATGGGAGTATCGGCCATATTCAGCGCTATCGACGAGATGAACGGTGTGCCTATCAAGGCAGTTTTCGGCAAGAAGGATCTGCCGGATTATGAATATTCCGATTACAGGAACTGTCCGCAGTGTAAAGCCGGAAAGAAATTGGATGCTCTTGTTAATACATTCGGCTACTCAACAATCAGATAGCAGAGCACAATTGTATAGAGATAGACCAGGCAGACGGAAGCGGTTTCCGTCTGCCTGGTTTTTTAGCCTCAATTAATCATTCGGCAGTCTGCGCGAGCTTTGCTGTTGTGATAACGGCGGATGTTCCTTTTACTTTCTCACTGTCCACCAGGCTGATTATAATGAAGACGGCTCCGCAGGTGGCAAGCATAAACAGACCGATGCTTTTGAATACAGGAGTCAGCGCCGGGACTATATTCCAGGCAATGATTGAGACGATGGATGTCATAATTGTCCAGAAGCCCGCTTTACGGCTGGAAAATCCGGGAAAGAGAAGCCCTCCGATAACGATAAAGGAGGTTCCGATCGCCAGGGACAAAGCCTTCTGCATAGCATCCAGAATTGCACCCATCTGTGTCGCAATCAGGTAGGTTATAATACTGCTGAGGACAACGATTACTTTATTTACAAGCATCTTTTTGCTTTCCGGAATTTTGTTGCAGTTTAATTTATATACGATATCGGTGCTGACCGTGGTGGAGAGTCCGATAATCATGGAACAGCCGGTTCCCATATCCGCAGCCCACAGGCCGGAGAGGGTGATTCCGCCGAGTATGGGGGGAACACTCATCAAAATCATCGGCAGCGCCATGGACGCGGAAGCGTCCGGAAGAAGCGCTCTGCCGGCCACGCCTAAAATTGCGCATATAAAACCAACCGGAACCATCAGTAAAGCTCCGAAAATGAAACCGTTTCTGGCTGCTTTATCATCTTTTCCGGTAAGGCCGATCTGTACAACGCCCTGGACAGAATTTGTGTTGCCCAGCATGACAATAATCCAGCTTATAATGCCAATCCAGCCCATTCCTGCGGTTAAACTGAGATAAGGTACATCAGGCTGTGCCGCTGTGAGCGCTTTTATGGCAGTCCAGCCTCCGTGGCCCTGTAAAACCAGAACAGCGGCCAGGACAACGCCTGCATAAATCAGAATGAGGTTGAGTACGTTGGTCAGGGATACGCTTCCCATTCCTCCGATTACGGCAACCAGCATAAAAATCAGAAAGGAGAAAAAGGTGCCGCTTTCCACCGTGAAGACGTCCGGGAGCAGAGAGGCCAGGATAGAACCGCCTGCTTTGTACTGGAGGGCAATGATGCCCGATTGGATGATGCACATGGCAATTACCATGATAAAGCTGGTTTTCTGTCCATACAGGTCGCCTACAAGACCGCTGATGGTGGAGTAGCTGCTTTTTCGCAGATATTTCACCGCCAGTACGGAGGATACGACGGCTCCGATAGCCCAGGCTGTGTCGTACCAGCCGGCGGACAGACCCACTGTAAATGCATTTTCTGCGATTCCGATGGTGGACGCCCCTCCGATGGCAAGGCCTGAGATGCTGGGGGCCACAATAAAGGTATTATTTTTTCCTTTATAGATTAGAAAATCATTTTTGTCCTTTTTCTGTTTCCGGGAGACATAAATGCTGATCCCAAATAAAAGCATAACGTATAATATTACGATTATCAGAGGTATATTCATGGTGATACTCCTTCCGGCTGGTGCCAGGCTATTTTTATATGTTGCTGCAGAGCTCTGCATATTCTTCTTTTAACTGCGGCATGACACTGCCGCCGTAAGGGATGATATAGACATCTTTATTTTTAAAATCCGCCTTTGACAAAAGAGTGTCCATATCCTTAAAGGACTGTACCTGCATATCCTTTATCACCCCGGGCTCCAGGCCGGAGAGGAGAAGCGTACGGGCTTTGCGGATAGATTCACAGGCAGCATAAAAGATATATCCCCCGATAGTGAAATCCTTTCTCAGGGCTTCATCGAGGCAGCCGTTTTTGAGAGGCTCGATCCAGTCAAAGAAGTCTTTTGCCCCGCTGCCCTCCGAGCAGGCGGCCAGCAGAATCAGGGTTCCTCCCTTTTTTACCGCCTTCGCCCCGTTGAACAGCGATTTAGTGGACTGGTAAAAATTCAGATCCTTTGGAAATCCGCCGCAGCTTACGATTACGACGTCTGCCTCATAATCAATCGGCAGCCCGTAGGACTGCTGTACATAACGGCAGCTCTCCTTCCACGCCTTGTCAAAATCTCCGCAGAAAAGTCCGCTGTGCCTGGAGGCAGAATCCACAACAATATTGATTCCGAATGTCACATGAACCAGATCGGCGGCCTCGCACATATCCTGGTGAATCGGATTAACGAGAATTTTACCGCTTCCGATTCGGGAATCGGATTTCGGCTGTTCCGGATCCAGCGCCATTTGATGATTCATACGGATGGTCTCACGTGATGCGATTCCGGGAACTATGCTTTTTCTGCCCCCGCCGTAACCTGCCATGATATGATGGACCGTACCGCCGATGCTGATAACTTTTCTGCCCACCGCCAGGGGATTGACACTGACCTTTGTGCCGAAGGAGGTGGTGCCGACACAGACGAGGTCGGGGGAATCGCAGTCGTGGTCGGTTACGCTCACATGATCATATACATAGGCTCCGGCCAGTTTCCTCTTATCCTCCTCGGAATTCATACGGTGTGTTCCGAGTGCGATTACGACCGCAATCTGTTCAAAGGGAATATTCAGCGTATCATGAAGATATTCCACCAGAAGCTGGCAGAGAATATCCTGGCGCATCCAGAAACGGGTCATGTCACTGATGATGATTGTGACATCATCCTCTTTTGCGATTAGCTGATTTAAGGGTTTGGTCCCGATGACTCCGCCTGTGATACAGTGGTGGAATTCCGCCTTTATATCATCAATTACCCGCATTGGATTCTCGTGGAGATAAGCGATGCTTTTGGCGCCTTCGACGGTAAAATCCACAGTTGACGTGCCATATTTTAAATGTATTTGTTCCATAATAGTTTCCTTTCCTGACAGGCAGTCTTTTCGGCTGCTGATTCTGATAATGCAATACGTAAAAGTTTTGAACTTTAAACTACTAAAGTTTAACACTATAACAGGATTCTGTCAATAAATTTGATGAAAAAATCAAATCTTGACAAAGCATTTGCTCTGTGTTTTTGTGCCGCAGATTGTGCTGTTCCTGCCGAATGCTATGTAATCCGCGTATTCTTTTTTGAATACACCGGCGTATGCAGGCAGATATAAAATTCAATTTAAAAGAGAGGGGTTATTGATATGGCAGATTTTAAAATACCAAAGGATAAGACGGCAATTGTATTAATTGAACCGCAGAATGATTTTTTGAGCGAGGGTGGCACCATGTATGCCCATATCAGGGAACAGCTGGCAGAGAGACGTGTGATTGCAAATCTTCAGGAACTGTTAACCCAGGCCAGAGGCAGGGTGGCAAAAATATTTTACTGCCCGTTCCATCCCTTTGATCCCGGATTTCCGGAACTGAAAAAAGGCGGTCCGGCGTGCGAGGGACTTCGCGGGATTGAGATGGATATGAAGGCAGACTGGGGAACCGGTGCATGGCTTCGGGGAACGCCTGGGCCGGAGATTATCAAAGAACTGACGCCGCAGCCGGGAGACGTCGTGGTGGAGGGCAAAAAGACGCTGGATGCATTCCACTCCACCGCCCTTGATTATTATCTGAGGGCAAATGAGATTGAGTATGTGGTGTTTACCGGATTTCACACGGACTGGTGTGTCGAATCATCCGCCCGTTCGGCCTATGATAAAGGCTACCGTGTGATTGTAATCGGCGACTGTACCGCCACCGATACACAGGAAGAACAGGATTTCTGTGAATAATGGATTTTCCCGAAGATTGGGAAGCTGATGGGGTATAGGGAGTTTTTGGAAGCGCTTGAGTAGACAAAATGACCAGCTTCGGCTGGCCATTTTGTCTAAACGGCGGGGGAACAGGCAAATGTCAGCCGGATCCGATAGTCCTCCGATGTCTCCTCCGCCTCACAACATCCTCCCATCTCCTCCATCATTTCGCGGATATTGCGGACACCGATTCCGGTGCTTTCAGCCTGGGTCTGGTTGGCCGACTTTTTATTTTCAAACACCAAGCCGCAGCCGTCCGTCTGATAAAACGATTCGATCCGGATCGGGTCACCACAGGAGGCATATTTTATGATATTGGAGCAGATATTGTCAAGGATCCTGGTTATGTATTTTGAATCGGCACAGATCTCCCTGTCCTCCCAGGCCAGGGATGGACGGACCTCAAAGCCTTTCTGCTCCAGACAGACGCACAACTCGGAAAGGGAGTCGTAGAAAACGGAACGAAATGGTTCCTGCCTGAGAGCCGTGGGACCGGCGGCCTTGTTCAGAAGGGAGTATTTCAGGATACAGTCGGCCATATCTTTAATCTGATGTGCCTTCTCATCTATTTTCAGAACCCATTTTTGCATCTGCTTTCTGTCTGCATCGATCTCATTTTTTAATATCTCCGTGTAGATGAGAAGCGCGGTCAAAGGAGTGCGCAGATCATGGGAGAGGCCGGTGATCATGGACTGGTTGAGACGTATCAGTTCGGCTTCCTGGCTGATCTTGTCACGGATGGATTCGCGCATGCTGTCCAGCCCCTTTGCCAGAACCGCCATCTCATCGCTGCCGGTTACTGTGATGCGGTAATCCAGATTTCCGCCTTCCAGAATCCCGATCTCGGCGCTCAGCGTCCTGATATATTTCATTGTACTTCGGATACCTGCCATGATAATTCCGGTAAACAGGAGGAAGGAGAGAAGAAATTCAACGATCAGGGCATAATTAAAGAATTGGTATGTATACATGCCTGTCAGGAAGACGAGTGCCTCCCCATCCTGAAAATCGATCATTTCATAACCGTTCCATTCGTAGAACTGGCCCGTTACATGATACTCCGGATTGGCTTTCATATAGGGGAACTGCGAGTCGTAAAGCAGAATGTGATCGCGGTACATCTGCATCCAGACGACTTCCTGACGGCGGACCCATTCGGCCAGCCTGTCCGTGTCTTCCGTGGACAATTTGTTTTTCTTTACGTAATCCCGCAGATCATTGTATCTCCTCGCATTTTCCCGCTCCATATAATTTGTTTTAGTAAAATAGTAATCCAGAAGTTTCTCTCCGCCCTGATTGAGAAGGAGGAAAAAAAGAGCGGCGGTCACGAAGGCCAGGGCCAGAAGTTTCAGAAAGCGGTAATAAATCGAATTCGTTTTAAGTGTTTTATCTTTAGGCATCGAACCGGTACCCCTTTCCCCAGACAGTTGTTATCGATACCGGATTCTGCGGATTTTTCTCCACTTTTTTTCGAAGATTTCTGATATGCACCATCACGGTGGCATTGCATGAATAAAAATACGGCTCACTCCAGATGCTCTCATATAAATTCTGGGCTGAGAAGATGCGTTTTGGATACTGCATCATAATAAGAAGAATATGGTACTCGATATCGGACAGATTGACCTCCGTACCGTCAACATATACCTCATTAAAATCCTCATTAATCCGGAAACGGCCGGACTCGATGAAGTGTTCCTCCGGCTGTGATGCTTCGTCTTCTTTGCCGCGGTAGATATGGTATCGCCGAAGCTGCGCCTTTACCCGTCCCAGAAGCTCCGCGTAGGAGAACGGCTTGGTCAGATAATCGTCGCCCCCCGCCATCAGGCCGATCAGCTTATCAGATTCCTGGGCTTTTGCAGTCAGGAAGAGAACCGGGACAAAGGATGTTTTCCGGATTTCTTCACACGTCTTTAACCCTGAGATTCCGGGCATCATGATGTCAAGGATTACCAGATCCGTATCATCTGACAGAAGCCGTAATCCTTCCCAGCCGTCGGCGGCCTCTGTGATTTGGTAATCTTCACTTTCCAGCAGGATCCTTATGCCCTCCCGGATATCTTCATCGTCTTCTATAATTAAAATATTTGCATTACCCATTTCGCTTTCCTCCGTCAGTAGTGCCGGGAATCTGGAAAGAAATTCCAATAGACACCCGCTCATTATACCATATTCAATTGTTACTTTTTTCAATTTTTTCTTACATTTTAGGACATACTTCCTACAAATTATTTACTTTAGAATCATTAAAAAAGGTTTTAGAATTGATTAAGATTTTCCCGGTATGATTAAATTATCCTGAAAACGGGATTGCCGGTATGCTCCGAAATGCGAAGCGGTCCGAACCGATCTCAGGAAATATTAAGAATTCAAAAAAAGGAGTGTGCTTTTATTTATGAAGAAACAAACGAAATTAGTCGCAATACTCTCTACGGCAGCATTACTTGCCATGGGAGCTTCCATGACTTCTTTCGCCGCCGGCTGGGAGAAAGATGATTCTGGAATCTGGCATTATTATGATTCCGATGACAATATGGTTACCAGTGAGTGGAGAAAAGATGGTACCAGCTGGTTTTACCTGGATGATGACGGCGATATGCTGACAATGTCCTGGGTGGACGATGAGAGCTATGTGAATGAAAGAGGTAAGAGGCTTGTCAATTCCTGGATTAAGGTTCCGTCCGACGACAGCATCGATGATCCCGGTGAAGACGGTGATCACTGGTATTATTTTGACAGCAAAGGCCGCAAGCTGACATCAACATCCAAAAAAATTAATGGGAAAACATATTATTTCGATGAAGACGGAAGGATGGCGACCGGATGGTATGAAAAGGACGGCAATGTCTACTATCTTGGAGACGAGGACGACGGAACCCGCAAGGATAACCAGTGGCTGTGGCTTGAGCGTCCGGGCAATGCAGATGAAGATGATAATGCGGCGGCCAACGCTCTCGACTGTACGGATGACAGTTCGGATCCCTGTGATGACGAGGGCTGGTACTACTTTGGTTCCGGCGGAAAGCTCACAAGAGATACTGACAAGAAGAAAGTCAATGGCCGTTACTATTATTTTAATGAGCATGGACAGATGCTTTATGAGTGGATAAACGACAGGAAGGTTTCCGGAGCAGCTCCGGGCAGCCAGTCGAATGCGGCCCTGGATGGAAATGCGGCAACGCCTGGCGCCTCACAGATAGAGCATATGATTTATGCAAATGTGGTGGAAGAGGGCTGGAGAGCAGACGGCTGGTATGAAATCAGCGGTTCCGTGGATACGGAGACAGACGATGACGACCACTGGTACTTCTTTAAAAACGGAAAGGTGAAACGGGCTGATTCCGCCAAGGACGCCCGCGTAAAGGATGACGACGGACTTGTTTATGTAAAACGTATCAAGGTTGACAGCCAGAAGATGGGCAAGCAGTTTTATGCCTTTGACGAGTACGGCCGAAACCTGACGGGACTCCAGTATTCACCGGACGACCAGGGCTTCTATTACTTTAATGAAAGCGGATACCCGGTATTCGGAAAAGTCGCCAGTGTAGACTGTGACGATGACAGCTACGAATTTTTCTTCAATTCCAGCAAAGGAAAGAAGGGACAGGGCTATAACGGTGAAAAGAGCGGTTATCTGTACTTTAACGGTAAGAAGCTGACGGCAGATGATGAAAACAGGCTGTATTTCTACAATGATAAGATTTATCTTGTAAACAGCAAGGGCAAAATCCAGAAAGGCAAGAAGGGCTACAATATTGAAAACAGCTCGATTTCCGAGGATAAGGTATCGGTAGAATTTAATTCCGACAGTTCCGTTAAGTCCATCACACTGGATGAAGGTAAGGGAACGAGCTATACTGCGGCACAGCTTCTTGCAATGTCATTAAATACCGATTCAACAACCAGCGACTATGTCGATGAAGACGGCAGATATGATGATGCTTATGTGACGATTCCGTTCATCCAGCTTTACGATAATAATGTTTATACATATCGTTTTATCAACAAGAAAGACGGCAGCTTTGATGCATCTGAAATGTGGTACGACGTGCATGAAAAAATAACGAATAGATGGAAATAAACCAGGTTTCCTGACATGATTGGTTACTGTTTACACCATGCCAAAAAGCAGCATGATGTAAACAATAACACGCTTCGCGATGCACAGAAACTGCAAAAAACGAAGTTTCGCGCCGTGATACTCGGGATTTTCGTGCAAAGTACGCACGAAAACACCTCGCGGGACATAACCGTGTGAACAGTAACTATAATTGTACTCTTTTTGAAATCTTTTTGAACGCGGGGCGGGACTCACAGGGGTCCCGCTTTTGTGTGTGAAAAATCATCCGTTTTTTTTAACCTGGATCAAGGTATGTTTTATTTGTCCGCTGCATACATTGTAAAAACAATGATTTCAGGGGGCAACCTTTTGAAAGAATATATTGAAGAGCGGGCGGTAGCTATAGCGAATTACATTATTGATTACAATGCGACAGTGCGGCAGACGGCAAGGAAATTTGGAATTTCAAAATCAACGGTACATAAAGATGTGACCGATCGCCTGGAGAATATCAACCCGTCTCTGGCGGCGCAGGCCAGAGTGGTTCTGGATATCAATAAGGCTGAGCGCCATATCAGAGGCGGTATGGCTACCAAAGAAAAATATCAGCATCAGCTTCAGGCATGCAGCAGAAAATAATAATGGCAGTATCATATCCGGAGGCAGTTATCCGGAAACAGGCATCCGTAATCAGGAAAGGCTGCGTTCTCACAGGAGGACGCAGCCTTTCCTGATTGATGACGGTGAACTGTTCGCGGGGTTGCGGGAAGAAATACGGTAAAAAGGTAAGGCGGCGAAAAGGTAATAAAAAGAAAGACTTCCTAATAGAATGATAATAATCAAAAAGAACAGGGAGCTTTTTTTATGGGAAAAATTCTGAGTGGTAAGCGGCATGGAGTCATTTTAGCCGCAGCGCTCTTTCTGTCAGCCGTTCTGATGGCCGGATGCGGCGGTGAGAAGGAGGAGGCGAAGGTCCGGGATCTGGAATTTACGGTCGTGGGGCAAAATGAGGTACCGCAGGAACTTCAGGAAATAATCGAACAGAAGAAAAAAGAACCGTTCAGGCTGACTTACTCGGGAGGAGAAGATTTGTACATAGCAGCCGGGTATGGAGAACAGAAAACGGGAGGCTACAGTATAGCTGTTCCGGAACTCTACCTGACAGAGAATTCCATCACGATCCGAACAGAGCTCAAAGGGCCTGAGAAGCAGGAGCAGACGGGTTCGGAATGCTCATATCCCTTTATTGTGGTGAAGATGCCGTTCATGGAAGAGCCGGTGGTATTTAAGTAGGAAAATCAGAAGAAACAGGATGAACAGTTGGAAAGATGCTGACGCATTTCCAGCTGTTCATTTTGCGTTTGGCAGCAGTCGGATAAAATGCTTTGCGCAATCATTCTTATCGTACGGCGCCCATGCCGGGCACCGTATGCCGTATTATTTAATTACGCCTTTGTATTCAGGATGCTTATCGAACCACTTTACCGCATAAGAGCATGTCAGAACCGCCTTTTTATCCTCTGCACATAATTGCTCTGCGACCGCGTTCATCAGCTTGTCTGCCAGATTCTGCCCCCTGAGGGACGGGTCTACAAAGGTGTGGTCGATATTTACCGTATCCTTGTCAATCTCCGGGAAGGTTACCTCGGCGAGCAGTTTATCGTCTTCTCCGAGTAAAGCTATTTGGTTTGAGTTATAGGTGAAATCCATCTTCAGCCTCCTTTATTTACAATGTTTTTCTGGCACTATTATATCTTAGGGAAAGAAAAATAGCAATTATATTCTTTTTTTACTTGCATTTCGTTAAGTCAGGGTGTATAATGATATAACTATCTTAAAATCATGCTCCGGATAAGGAATCTATTCTGAATTCCAGAATGCGAATCGCAGGAACTTCCACAGCCAGTGATAATTTTAGAATCGTTTATTGTATATTTTTAACTTTTTTCTGTTTTTGCGCATATATAAGAAAAGCAGGCATTTTGCGGCAAAAATCAGATTCATCTTACTAATATCTATATTTCAAAAATTCTGAAGTACTTCTGAAACAAATACCAATGAGTAATTTTATGATTGAAACAACTGACATAAACAATGCGGCAGAGAGGAGGGACATTATAACGAAATACGGAATGCTTGAACAGGCATACAGTGAAATTACGTTTTGCTGGCAGGAAACATCGGAGAAAGAGTATCCCTGGCAGCAGGATCATCTGGCAGGAGAGCAAGAACTGCTGCTTGAATTGATTAATATTAATATGGAACGTCCGGTGCAGGAAGCGCCGGATACAAAAGAACGCTTGAGGCTTGGCAGGTACCGGAGATGGTACGGAATCAGGAACAAGCGGAGAGCCGCCGGGGAGGTGCGCTGTGAAAAAGGGGATAAAAGCAGGAGGCCTGTGCATCGGAATATTATGCTTTCTGGCAGTTTTTTTATGCCGGAAGGATGTGTGCCGGGTTATGGCTCAGGAAGAAATACAGAGATTTTCAGATCTGTTTGATACGCCGGGAGAGATTCCGCAGCCGGAAGAGTTTATTAAGAGTGAATCCGGCCGGATATACAGGCTGAAGAAGCAGGAGCTGCTAACAGTCCCAGTTGTTGGGGACACAAGAAAGCTGTCGGGCCGGGCGGACTACCCGGGAATCAGCCGGCTCGATACTGTGCCGGATACGGCGGTTATGACTGTGAAGGATGAGGAGAGCGGGAAGGAATTTGAAGCAGAGTTATCTCTTGAGCAGGTTCAATACAGCAATGAGAGATGGCAGGACGGAATTTCCTTCACCGCCACCTTCCATGATTACGGGGCAGATTACTATCTGTTTGGGGATATACGTATTCCGCGCCAGACGGACACGCCGGAGCTGTCCTCCTTTCAGGGGGAATTTCTTAAGGCGGCGGGAATGGAGCCGGAGGATTACAGGATTGAAGAATTTCTATGGAACGGGGAGCCTTATGAGGACGAGGGAGGCGTTATATGCCGTGACGTTCTGATATTGGGGCGGCAGAAGGTATGGGATTGCACGGCCCTTTATAGTGCGGCGGTAAAGATGCCTGATTTTAAGAGATACCGAATGAGAATGGTGTACGGGGAGGCTGCCGACGGAGGGGAAGAAAAGGAGGAGGGGGCTGTCCCTGAGGACGGGGACATACCTGACGGGGAGACTGAACCGGGAGCTTTGGACAAATGGACTGAATTCCTGAAAATTATCAAAAGAGGATTACAGGTATCGGTGGGAATTTTTGCAACAGCCGCCGCTGCGCTGATACTGTTTTGGCTGGTAAAAAAGGCCGGCAGGACCGGGGAGGATGACAGATAAGAAGCTATTTTCCGCAGAAAAATGAGCGGATTGCGAATGTTTTTGAGGATTGTGAGAGCACGCAGTGCGGAGCAATCCGGTATCAAAGGGGTCAAAAGACCTTTTGACCCCAACATCATTTCATTTAATATATATATAAATGACAAGGGAGATACGCATTATTTATGCCCATCTCCCTTGCTGATTTTATCATCATGCAGATAATCGGATATGCTATAATATTTATTTTAATTAAAACAGAGACATCACGCTGCTGATACCGATTACCAGAGAGATAATTGCCACGCATCCTCCCAGAAGATTGCGGAGCAGAGAGTTTTTATACTGACCCAGAACACGGGTGCGGCTTGTGATGAATACGAGTGCGATAACGATAATCGGAAGGAAGATTCCGTTAACGGCCTGCGCCATCATGATAATTGAAATCGGATTGTAACCTGTTGCAGATACAATAATTCCAATTACGACTACGATTATATTTGTGGCAAAGAAGCGTTTGTCTGTTTTATCCATTTTCCATTTAAACAGTCCGGCAAGTACGTAGGAAACACCGAGAGGTGTGACAACTGCCGAGGAAACGCCTGCGGAGATCAAGCCGATACTGAGAAATGGCTTGGAAAAGCTGCCTAAGAGCGGTTCCAGCTGAACAGCCATATCTGCGGCAGATGAAACGGTCATACCGCGCATAACTGTGCCTGCTGTAATCATAACGGCACCTGTAATGATACCGCCGATGATCATGGATATGGTAACGTCGAAACGGGCCAGCGGCAGTTCCTCCGGGTTATGCCATGTTTTCCGGGCGCTGGTAGCATGGATAAACATGTTATACGGAACAACGGTAGTGCCAATCATGGCAACGCAGGTCATAATTGCATTTTGCGGAACGTTCGGAACCGCGCCCATCAGTAGTTCTCCGAGATCCGGTTTTACAATAATCATGGTGACAACGAATACGATAGCCATAACACTGACACAGACGCTTAAGAGCTTTTCAAGAGTCTTTACGGCATCGCCTATATTAATGAGGATCAGGACACCGATACCCCAGATTGGAGCTACGATGTTGGAAGGAATTCCGGTGAGGGAAGAGATGCCGATAGCGGTACCCGTCAGGTCGCCGCCCATATATGCAACACCGCCCAGCACGATAGCTGAAGCTACGAGAATAATCATGGCCCATTTAAGCGGAGGGCGGTCGGAGAGTTCTTTCACCAGTTCTTCTGCAAGTCCGTTCTGGGTAACGATTCCCAGACGGGCAGCCATTTCCTGCATAACAATTACTGCGATAACAGAGAAAATTACAGTCCAGAGAAGTGCATACCCATAAGTGGCTCCGGCTCTCGTGGCGCTTGTAATGGTACCTGGGCCGATAAAGGATCCTACAACAAGGATTCCCGGGCCGAGAGCTTTACACTTATCTTTAAGAGTATAGGTTTTATTTTTTTCCATGCATTGCCTCCATTTCCAATTAAGACGGTTTATCGAATTAGTATAGTAAAGAACTAAAACATGCTGAGGTATAAGGTTTCACTTAGCTGCTCCAGCATCTGGATACCGGCCAGACTGTTCCCCTTTTTATCAAGGCCGGGTGAATAGATACCAATTCCCATTCGAGTGGGAGATACGGCCATAATGCCGCCGCCTACACCGCTTTTGGCAGGCAGGCCTACTTTGATTGCAAAATCGCCGGAGCCGTCATACATACCGCAGGTGGTGAGAATTGCATTGACAAAGCGCGCATGGCGTCCTGAAAAAAGAACTTCCCCGGTCTTTTTCCCCCGCCCGTGGTTTGCCAGTACAAAACCGATATTGGCCAGATCCTTGCAGGTTACGCGGATAGAACATGCGCGAAAATAGATATCAAGGATTTCTTCAACATCGTCGTCAATAATGCCTGAACTTTTCAGCAGATAAGCCAGCGCCCGGTTTTTATTGCCGGTTCTCTTTTCTGAAAGATATACGGCCTCATCCACATCGATTTCCGGATTTCCGGCCAGTTTTCTTGTAAAGGCCAGAAGGCGGTCAAAACGCTCCTCATATGTCTCGCCGTGAATCATCGAGCACATCTCAATGGCTCCAATATTAACCATAGGATTAATATGCTCTTTCAGAATCAGCTGTTCTGAATAATCAATGGCATTAAAGGGTTTCCCGGTTGCTTCCACACCTATGTATTGTCTGACATACTCCGTTGTGTTATCCATGAGTGCCATTAGAAGCAGGAGAGGTTTGATAATGCTCTGAATGGTGAACTTTTTGTCGAAGTCGCCGGCATAGAATTCTTTTCCGTCGCTGTTCACAAGATAGACGCCAAAATCATTAATATCTGCTTTTGACAGTTCGGGAATGTAGTCGGCCAGTTTTCCAAGCCGGGTATAGGAACGGCATTCTTCCAGGAGACGCTCCAATAATTCTTCCATATGTATCACACTCAACCTTCCTTAGTTAATTTGTTACCTTGACAGTAAATGATAATATCGTTTTAATAACTACAATGTCATTATAACTGACCGTTATTGCAGTGTCAAGAAAAATTATCATATTAGTATAAATTTTATTGTAATTTATCAGAAAAACCTGTAAAAATGCCGGAGAGGCGGAGAAAAATGCAAATATATCCGGGAAAAATGCCGATGGAATAAGGGGAGACCGTAACCGTTTATACTTCTGGACTGATGCGGGAAATAGAAAACTAAGGAAGGGATTCATTGCATATTTTTCTAAAATGTTGTAAAATAAAACCATCTTGATTTTAAGAGAAGAGGAGCCTTTATTATGGAAAAAGAAGTGCGTCTGATTCAGTCGATTCAAAGAGCTTTTGATATTATCAACTGTTTCAGCGAACAGTCGCCAAAATTGACTTTACCAAAAATCAGCGAGATGCTTTCATTAAATATTAATACAACAAGAGGAATTGTAAATACCCTGGTGGCAAATGGCTACCTGGAACATGACAGTGAGACGAACATCTATTCATTAGGTCCTGTTTTTATCCCAAAAGCAGATTTGGTCAGCGCCAATGATATGGAGAGAGTGAAGAAAATGGCAAGGCCTTATCTGGAGGAGCTTTCCAATACATTTCAGGTATCGGCGAGGCTTCAGGTGGTTTCCAACTACAATATTTTTACGATTGAAAATATTAATCCGGAAAATGCCCATTATATACTTCTTACGCGGTTGAATACTACGTTTGCATTGAATGCGACTGCATCAGGGAAACTTTTGCTTTACTATATGGGAGAACGTCAGAGGGAGCGTTATTTCAAGACACTGGATCAGCGGATGTATACGAAAAATACGCTTGTGACCAAGGAAGATCTGCAAAAAGAGCTGGACAAGATAGAAAAGTGGGGTTATTCCACAGAATTCGAAGAGATAGGGCTGGGAATCAGCAGTATCGCCATACCGATTATGAAGAAGACGGGCGGACTTTACGGTACGGTCAGTATAGTGGCTTCCAGTTCGATTGTCATGCCAATCATTCAGGATGTTGTGGTTCCTATGAGAGAATGCGCAGAGTTTGTATCGGAAAACCTGTTGCTAAAATAATGCAGGATGCGGATGGAATTATCCATGCAAATTCCATTACCATAAAAAATAAGGAGAAAATTCCAGGATACGGCGGAATTTTCTCCTTATTTTTTGCGGAGTGGCGGCTGCTTATTTCTGTACTTTCTCTGCTTTTCTTGCAGCCAGCCCATTCATAAAGTAGAGCGCCATCCAAACACCTGTGTGAGCCGACATCTGGGTTCCGCAGGTTTCAGGATAAATTTCAACAAAATCAAAGGCATTAGCTCCGGCTCTGCCGCATTCGTTTACCATCATAGCCAGCTCGAAAGAGGTGAGTCCGCACGGATCGACCGGTCCCTGAGGGTTGGCGGAGGCATCGAGGACATCGGAACAGATGGTTACATAAATCATGTCTGTATCTTTCGATGCAATTTCTAATGCTTTTTTAATAGTAGCTTCGTATCCGTTCTTCTTGATTTCCATAGCCGGAATGACAGTAGCTCCGTATTTTTCTGCTTCTCTTCTTTCCTGCGGATGATTTCTCGGTCCTCTGATTCCGATATGTACGATCTTGGTAGAATCAAAGTTTTCATCCTGATACAGACGGTTGAACGGAGAACATCTGGAATAGAGATCATCGCCAAAGGACGGCATCGTGTCCAGATGAGCGTCAAAATGAATTACACCCACCCTTTTTTTATGGCGTTTTGCCATCTCACTGATCATTGGGTAGGAGATGGAGTGATCACCGCCAAATGTAATCGGAATGGCGCCGGCATCAATGATTTCACCGAATTTTTCGCGCATATTTGCGAAGGTTAAATCATAATTGCCGTTCTGTACAACTGTATCGCCGTAATCGCAGGCAGTCATATAGTCAAATGTATCAATATCATAGTCAGGAAGGTAACCTGTATATCTTGTCGATACGCCGCGGAACGTTTTCGGCGCCACAACACAGGATGAGAATCCGCCATAGGTACATCCGCCTTCCCACGGTACGCCCATAACGGCAAAATCAAAATTTTTCACATCTTCGGCCGTCTTAGCTACCGGCAGGCCCATAAAAGATGGAACTCCACTGTAAATTTCCTGCGGCACTACGCCGGGCTGATAAATAATTGGCTTATTCTGCATAATAAAAACCCCTTTCATATTAATAACGAAATTTGTTAAGAAATACTTGTTATTAAAAACGATATTATAATTTTAAAAACGATATTATCATATTGCTACTGTATCACTAAGGTGTGAAAATGTCAATAGGCATGTAATGATTTTCGGGAGTTTTGCGAAAAACACCTCACGAAATACATCATGGCTGAGCGGATACTCACATATACTGTTATTAACGTTGAAATGCTGAAATCCTGCCCTGTAATGCCCGAGTGCCTTGCAACGGCATAAAGATTCCTGCAAATAATCATACAGTTGAGGTGGCTTATGAAACTTTTTTCAAAGAAAAGCAGTGATATGTCAGGACAGCATCCAGGACCTCGTCTGCCGGTGGCAGAAAATGCATTTTTCTGGATGCTGCTCCTCCTTTTGTCTATCGGATGTATTACATCCTTGTATGAAAAGTCTCTGCACAAGCAGGAAACATCGAGTGTTTCTTCGGAAAGTGTGTTTAAGAGTATAAAGACCACAGGAAGAAATTACCAAGTTAAGGAAAGAAAGCTTCCTATTTACTGCGTGAAGACGGATGCCCCCAAAGTTGCACTGACTTTTGACGCTGCATGGGGGAATGAGGACACACACCGGCTGATGGAAATCCTGGACGCCCATAATGTCAAGGTTACATTTTTTATGACCGGCGGCTGGGTTGAAAAATTTCCGGAGGATGTTAAGTACATAGCCGGACAGGGACATGAACTGGGAAATCACAGCGAAAATCATAAAAATATGAGCCGGCTTGACAAAGCAGTGATTCAAATGGAACTGCAAAAGGTACACGATAAGGTGAAAAAACTAACAGGAAAAGATATGACACTCTTTCGTCCGCCTTATGGAGATTATAATAATCAGGTGGTTGAGATGGCTGATTCTATGGGGTATTATCCGATTCAGTGGGATGTCGAAACACTTGAAATGGTAGTAAAGGAAATTTAGAAGAAGGAAGAATATAGAAATAATAAAGAGCTCCCTGCCAGGAGCTCTTTATTATTTGCAAAATTAACTAAAAATAAAACGGAAACTAAAACTAAAAACTAAAACTAAAACTAAAAACTAAAACTAAAAACTAAAACTAAAACTAAAACTAAAACTAAAACTAAAAATAATAAGCCTCCGGTTTACCGAAGAGGTCTAACACCCTATACATAAAACTAGGTTGTGCGCCACCTTTTGAAATTAATTATAGTAAAAAAAAGATAATTTTGCAATCATTTTTTAGAGGAGAAATAAAAATGAACTCAGACAAGCCTAAAAATATGCGAATAATTAAGCCTGGAGGAAATATAGAGGAGTGGTTACTAATGCAGCATTGTGCTACAGAGGCTTATGAATAGAGATATTGCTATTACAGGAGAACATCTTTTTATACTCTGGATAAACAAGAAACAAAATGTGGGTTATTGTATCGGTCATAGTTACTTAGATAAAAGAATTACTTTTTACCAAATTGGATAAAGGTTCAAAAAAAGGAGGAATAGCATGGAAGTAGAAAAGTGGGTTGAAGAATTTTGTGTGGCACGTATCGATGAAATTTTTCAGGAGATAAATATCGATACCAACTATGATGAACGAATGAATAAAATAATGTCTTCCCTTTCAGAGGCCGATCAACAGTGGCTAGATGATTATTTGAGAGACTGTTTTATGACTAATGAAGACTATTATAAAGAATTTTATCTGGCTGGAATGCGAGACATTATCACATTATGGAAATATCTACAAAATGATAATAGTGACCTAACTCCAGATAAAGTCACGGAGATGAAATTAAAAAAAAGTAGACCATTACAGGAAGAAAGAAAAATGGAAAAATATGATATTGGTATTCGAAATGGAGTACATAGAGTAAAAGTGACATTGCAGCAGTGGCAATATGTCGGGCATATCTGGATAAACATGGGCGGTAACTGTTATGGAAAGGCGCTCCTTGATTTCGATTTTGAATGTGAGGATGGAGAATCGGAAAATGATTGTGAACTTAAATATCATGAAAACGAGGAATGGTTTACCGCTGTTTTGAAAGACCAAGATGGAAATAGCTGCAGAGTAGATGGCTCAGCAGCTGACTTTAATGACATGATTGTAGCCGTAGAGATTGTTTCGTATGAAGAGAAACGATGAATCGTGATTATGAAATAGGATATGAAGCAAGATATGAGACCTGTACTCAGCTTTATAAAAAACGTGATCTTATGCTTTTGAGAGACAGGTATGTTCAAAAAGAATGTTAAGAAAAAGGAAGAGATAAATAAGATTTCGAGGAAAGAGGAGATTGCGATATGTACCCTACACATGGAGAGCAAGAAAAAAAGGAGATTGAAACAATCCGAAAGCGCACGATTGAACTTGAATTATCGGACGCTGATGTAAAGCGGATTGCGGAAAAGGCGGGGGCGCATGGGCTGACCGTGGGGAAGCTGCTGGAAAGTTTTATAGGCGACCTTGTATGTGGAACGTACTCCAACGGTTCGGACGAGCGCGACCTTGCCGGGCAGTGGTTTGACCGTTGCTGGTTTGGTATGTTCCCGGAAATGACGTTCCTTTCATACCTCGTTGAGTGGGGCGGCATTGATGAAGTGATGGAAGCATGGGACAATATAGCCGACAGCGAGGAAAACATAAAAATCACACAGCAAGAACTGTCAAGCGGCGTAATGCAAGGCAGACGCGGGGAAACCTACACATGGCGGGATATTACCAACAGTGACGGAACGCCCAGTTATTCCAGCGTGGAAGAATGGGAAGCAGAGCAACGGGGATATATTGAGCAGGAGCAAGATTGCCTTGAGAATGACAGAGAAACCCTGTCTTATTACTGGAACGAGTACATAGCGCAGAAAAAGGAGTATCAGCCAGGAACGCTTGATGAAGAATTAAAAAGGGTGCTTGATTGGCGGCAGAATTACCAACGGATTTTGGCAAGCGGAAAGCAGACAGAAGCTATTCATTTCTGCCCAATGTGTAGGCGAAAATTGGACGATTAATTGAAAATTTAAAGGAGGAAAAAGTCATGAAAGCAACAGGAATAGTAAGACGTGTGGACGATTTGGGAAGAATTGTAATTCCTAAAAATGTGAGAACAGAGCAAGGCATAACAGAAGGAACGCCTATGGAGATTTTCACAGAAGACGGCGCTGTCATATTTAAAAAATACGCGACTTATTTAGAGGAGGAATAGAATATGAAGTTTAGAGCATGGGATAAATCGGATAGGGTTATGTGTAAAGTCGCCTATCTGAAATTAAGTGAAGTGCAGTATATGAATGTTGGATACAGAAAAAACATTAATGGAAAGACAATAGATGAAAATGCATTACTTGATGAAAATTTATCCGGGACCTGTGTACTGATGCGTTATACCGGAAAACACGACATGGCAGGGAAAGAAGTTTATGAAGGCGATGTGATTGAAAATCCTGCCGGAATACGAATGGAAATAAAGTATGGCTTATATGATGCGTACTGTCCTGCTGACAGATGCAACATGGATAGTGTTGGATTTTATGCGGCAGGGGTAGGATTACCGGAAATGCCAATAGGATGCCTGGAGGAACATGACAAAAAAGGAAGCAATGGATCGTGCGGAAACGCAAGTCTATATATACATGAACCGTGGGGAAATTGAAGAAGCGTGCAGAAGACGCGGCATTACAGTATCGCGAGATAGGAGCAAAATGGAGCAGGCTCTTATCGAGGCATTGGTGGCGGAAACTGAAAGGGTAGTGTAAAACAGATTATGAAAAAATCGAACTCCTTTCCTTGGTGCCGACCGATTATATTTTACTTACGGAACCCCCGTCAAGGCTGAATTTAACGGGCTTTCAGCCCGGCCTTGACAGCGTTCCCGACGTAAAATTTTGGTCGCCTAAGCCAAAGAAAGGGGAGGTAAAGGTAAAGGCTCATAGACCCTGAAAGCATTGATTTTAATGGGTTTAAGCCGATTTTAGGCATATAAAGTTGACACTACCACTGAAAGAAGGGAAGGCTCAATATGAATTTTGATGAATCTATTGCATATGGGAAAAATGTTTCAGCTCTTATTGATTTTTGTAAAAATATGGACACTTCGTTGCTCCCTACTTACAACTAGTATGCAGTATCTAAGGAGTATACGGAAGAATATTATAAAGCCGACGAGAAAGAAGAACGGAATCGGATATACGATGTTTAAAGACATGTCGTTGAAGTATTAGGATAGAACTTTTGGGGGTAAGAGAAAAATGGGTATGCAGCGCATAGACTCTGCTTCTGAGATTGAGCCAGGGATCATTGATTTTTCTAATATTTGCTGCAGACGAAGCATATTTGAAATTATAAGCAAGACAGAATCTATTGATTAGCATGTAAAGGAGAATACAGATGAATAAAGGAGCAACAGTAATAAGTGTAATTAATAATAAGGGGGGCGTAGGAAAAACGACATCGGTAGCGGCTTTCGCCGAATTGTTAGCATATCTCGGCTATAGAACACTGGTAGTTGATTTAGACGAACAGAGCAACTTGTCCATGTTTTTCCACTCCTATATAGATGACAATGAGGAGGTAATATCTGGAATAAAAAAACCGGATGAAATGAACGTATGCGAACTGTTTAAATATCGCTTTAAGGAAAAGGCAGAAATTCAGCAGTTAATTCACACTACGCAGATCCCGGGAGTAGATATTATTCCTTCTTCCAAACGTCATACACGTACTGTACTCGAATTGACGTTAAATACGGGGAATAACAATATTGTTCTAAAGCGGGCCTTAAAAACAATTAAGGAGGATTACGACTATATTTTTCTGGATAACGCACCGGCAAGCAATATTCTGACCGTTAACAGTATTTTTGCGTCAGATTACATAATTACCCCTGTAAAAGTAGAACAATACAGCTTGAAGGGATTACGTGAAACTCTTTCAAGTATTGTATACATAAAAGAAGAACACGATTTGGAGCAGATTGAATTCTTGGGAGCCTATATTACACAGGCCAGTACGAATACAAATGCATTTAAGACCGGGCGAGAACTTTTTCAGAATAGTCTACATAGTAAACTATTTCAGACACCAATCAGGCAAGATACAAAAATAAACGAAGTAAATCAGACACTACGCTCGCTTTTTGAATCAGGAGGCAGCAATGCAGTCATAGATTACGCTAATCTGCTAATCGAAATGAAGATGCTTCCACCAGAGGGTGAAGAAAAACTTATACAGTGCCTTTCGGAATGATTAATTTTTAGGAGAAAAAACTATGGGAAAACCAAAATTTGCAAGTTTGATTCATAATGTCTCTTCACCAACTTTACCAGAGGAAAAATCTGATATGGGAATACCATCTTTGCTGGTTCGAGAGAGCCAGACTGGAAAAACGGAAGGAAAAGCAATTACCATAAAATTGGTTCCACGCGAAAAATTGATTTTTAACAAAAATAATGATTATGAGCAGAAAAACATTGAAAGCCTGGCGGCAAGTATTCTTATGCTGGGAATGCAAAACTTCCCATCTGGATATTACAACGAAGAACTTGACCAATACATCCTGGAAAATGGCGAACGCAGGACGCGAGCGTTAGACCTTCTTCTGGAAAAATACAAAGACTATCCGGAAGACTCCGAGGATAAAGACTATCAACAATATCGGAAGAATATAAAGCGTTACGAAAAAGGATATCCAATGCACGTAAATTCAGTTCTTGAAGTCGGGGAAGAGTTTTCAGAACTGGATGAGATTGACCATCGGCTGATCCTGATCGATTGCAACGTGGAAAACCGTGATGACCCGGAAGAGCGGTTACGTCACATACAGGAGAAAAAGGAGTTATTAGAGCGGCGAAAGGCCCTGACTGGTTCAGCTGAAAATATTAATCGGATAATTGCTCAATCGGAAGGAATTTCTGAACGACAAGTACAGAAATATAATGCTGTAGCGACCTTAGTTCCGGAGCTTCAGGAACTCTTTAAGGAAAAGGAAATAACTCTTAATGATGGAGAGTTTTGCGCAAAGCTCACAGATGATGAACAACGACAAATTGCTGAGTTAATTAAAGCAGGAGAGAGTGGAACTGCCAAAGAGTTGCAGCAACTAAACGAACAGTTACAGGAGACGGAGCGAGAGAAACAAAAAGCGCAAGAAGAATACGAAAAAAAACTGCGGCAATTAAAGGAAGAGCAGGAGTCACAGGAAGAAGCTGTGGCAGCAATAGTTGAGGCCACAAAAAGGCAGGCTGAAGAAGAAAAGAGTCGCATTCGGGCGGAGATAGAAGAACAGTATCGAAAAAGTATGCCAGATCCCGAGCAGATATCTGCTTTGCAAACGCGATTGAAGGAATCGGCTGACAAGTATAAAAAGACTTTGGACATTCTCGAAAAAGAAAAAAATAAGGCCAGTAAAAAAGAAGAAGAAATACGGGAGCTGAAGCAAGAATTGGAGGCCCTTCAGGCAGCACAGGAGCCTCAAAAAGACGTTGAAAAGATTAAAGCTGAGTTGACCTACAAGCAATGCTGCGAAAGCCTTCTGAGAGGCATTAACCAATTGTCGCAATCAGTTCCGAGCCATATCGAGCAAACAGTAATTACAAAAGATATTAACGACTTGGTATGTAAGTTACAAGCAATTATAAAATAACTTTAAGGGGTACAATATGGATACTAGACGGGAGAAAATAGAGGACTTATTAAAATTTGAGGGGATTGAATGTAAGGGTTTCGGTGTTCTTCCTAAGTTTGTCATGCGGGATGTGGACTTAGGAATAGGCGCAAAGGGGTTATATGCCTATTACTGTAGTTTAGCTGGCTCCGAAATTGTTGCTTTTCCTCGCCGTGAGACTATTTTAAGGCAGTTGAAAATCAACAAGGAGACTTTTTATCGGTATCAAGAAGAACTAATAAAAGAGGGGTATATATCGGTTCAACAAATTCGAGAAAAATCTCAATTGTTTGGAGCAAATGTATATACCTTGGTTCAAAATCCTAAAAAACTTCAGATGACCAGAATAGAGCAAGAAGTGAAAGAAGGATATGATTTTGCTTACTACGCTGGTCTAAAAAGTCATGGGTATGGTATTATACCGCGGATCGTCATGCAGGATCCGCGGCTAGATATAAAGGCAAAAGCGATTTATGCTTATTATGTTGTCTACACCGGAGCAGGCCGGATGTCATATTTACGACGAGAATTGATTTTACAGCATTTAGGTATTAGCAAAAATACGTACGGTAAATATATGCAGCAATTAGTAATATTAGATTACATGGCAATACAACAACGGACCGATCAGCGTGGGAGGTTCGCATCCAATACATATATCCTTCGTAATAACCCAGGGCTTCAGGTTCGTTCCGAAACTGAAATAGAAGATATGGATAAGTCCCTCATACCGTGTCCCAAAAAACCAGACACGGATAAGTCCCTCATACCGTGTCCCAAAAAACCAGACACGGATAAGTCTCCCGTACCGTGTCCCAAAAAACCAGACACGGATAAATCTCCCGTACCGTGTCCCAAAAAACCAGACACGGATAAATCTCCCGTACCGTGTCCCAAAAAACCAGACACGGATAAATCTCCCGTACCGTGTCCCAAAAAACCAGACACGGATAAATTTTCTGTACCGTGTCCCAAAAATCCGGACCCCAAAAAACCAGACAATAATAGTATTAATAATACCAGTTTATATAATATCAATCGATCTATCAATCATATAGGAGCAGAAGTTAATAGATGGAAAAGTGGAGAAATAAAAAGTTTTTTAATACCGCAAGATGTGCTCTTGTCAGAATATGAAATGGAATATTTTGTGAATGAACTTTTCGGTTGCCGTACTTACACAAATCCCATGGTTCAGGGAGCTTATGAAATGTTTAAAGAAGCGTTAATCGAACTGGGGACATCACCCAGCGAACGTGTATTAAAAGGCAATCGCATTACATACGCAAAGGTAATTCGTTGCCTGAATCGTCTCCTGAAAAACAGAACTTATCTGAGTGCGTATAGGGCCTGTGAATCACTTTTAGATTACGCAATACGTGATTTTACAACTGCATTGACGTTACGAGAGATAACAGATCCCTACAAATACTGTATGGCCTGTATTTGGAATGCGCTTGTAACCTCCGAAGTACGATTTTGTGCAGAAACAATAGAATACGACTACCCGATAGAAGTTTAAATGTTTAGTGAGACTTTCAGTTCACTTTCTGGTACAATAAAAAAAATTAGACAAAATAGATATTTTGTCCAATTCTTATGTGTCTATAATATTCCAAAATGGAAAAAAAAGCAATACTATTTTTATATTATATACAAAGTTTGCAAAAATTGCTTTTCTCTAAATTAAGAGAATATAATAGAACTAATTTTAGAGAAAATTATTGTGTTATAAAAGACTGTGTGATAAGATTTAGTACGAGGTGAATACCATGATAAACTATAAAATAGATGTTTTTAAAGAACTGGAAAAGCATGGCTTTACTCAAGCACGCTTGAAAAAAGAAAATTTATTATCTCAACAAACCATCTCTAATATTAGAGCTGGAAAGTCAATTACTATGAACACTTTGAATAAACTATGCCTAATGACACGCCTACAGCCAGCAGACATTATAGAAATGAAGGCCACAGATCAGGAAAAAGTGATTTATTATTAAACGAGCTTCCTGTGATAAAGTAGAGATATGAAAAGGAACCCTCACTTAAAGAAATAAGATATAATGAATTTGACGAAAACAAAAATCTTATATTTAAGGAGGATTCCACTATGAATTATAATC
>Ga0129317_1000372_pt1 | contig 49509 bp, 14 predicted proteins | sample Cm1ome_FD_94430 | JGI IMG/M metagenome (GOLD analysis project Ga0129317, IMG submission 94430) | Eastern black-and-white colobus group fecal microbial communities from Wisconsin, USA - Cm1105 metagenome | ecosystem: Host-associated > Mammals > Digestive system > Large intestine > Fecal | place... | reverse complement strand
TATTGCGGAAAGAAGATCGGCAGAATGTCAGTTCCCGTGTATCCTTTCCGTGAAACAAGGTATTTCCCTGAAAGGCTCTGCGGAGAAAAGCATAACGTTGATGCGTATACCGAGAATGAAAACGATGTTATGATGCAGCTGCTTGAAAGCGTATATTCAGGCGAGCTTGAAGATGATGCAGCGTATGCTTTGTTGGAGGAATTATAATGAATGATCAGATAAAAGAAATACTGAAACAACTGAAAGATAAGACCATCACACCTCAGCAGGCAAAGGAGATGATGCAGCGTGTCAACAGCGCTTCGGAGAGAGATACAGTTAATGTGAAAACTTCTTCTGCTGATGTTGCGGAATGTACTGCTGATCTGCCGATAGATACAGTCAATAACGAAGTAAAAAGGATAGCTGCCGAAATAATGAACGTTTCCCCCGAGGACATAGATGCAGATGTGGATTTTGGCGAGTACGGACTTGATTCTGTAAGCATCGTTATGTTCATTGAGAAGATAAATGATTTTTACGGCATTGAGGCATCTCCGGCTGTATTATTTGAGCTCAAGACTCTTAACGATCTTTCGGAATATCTTATAAGAGACCACAGGCAGGCTGTTTTTTCAACATTTTCATACGACAAGTGTTATTCAGAGAATAAAACTACCGAGGCACAGTCAGCCACTGTATCCTGCGATGATAATGAAAGAGTATCTGAAGTTGATGTATCATGCGGACTGAAAGAAGATGACATAGTAATAGTAGGTATGAGTTGTGTTATGCCTAAGTCAGAGAACAAGGAAGAATTCTGGAAGCGCCTATGCGACAAGGAATGCATGATAACCGAGGCGGACAGGACAAGATGGAATGATAATGCCGATATCAGCGGCATATACGGTGGTTTTATCGATCATCCTTATGATTTTGACCCGATGTTTTTCAATATATCCCAGGCTGAAGCTGAGCTAATGGATCCGCAGCAAAGAGTGTTTCTGGAACAGGTATGGAATGCTGTGGAAGATGCCGGCTACAGGATGAGTGATCTTTCAGGTGAAAAGGTCGGTGTATATGCAGGGGTTGGTACGCATGATTTTACTGAGGTACTGCTTGAAAGCGGAAATATCGAAAAGCCGTACAGCGCAACAGGAATAGCTCATTCTGTGCTTGCAAACAGGATATCATATCTTTTTGATTTTAAAGGACCCAGTGAGCCGATAGATACAGCCTGCTCAAGCTCACTTGTAGCAGTACATAATGCTGTTGAATCTCTCAGGGCAGATGAGTGCAGGATAGCCATTGCAGGCGGCGTAAATGTCATGATATCTCCCTCCTTGTTCCGTGCATTTCAGAACAGTGGTATGCTCAGTCCTGAGGGGAAGTGTAAGACCTTTGATGCAAAAGCTGACGGATATGTCAGAGGTGAAGGCGCGGGAGCGTTTGTGCTCAAGAAGCTCTCGGATGCTATAAAGGACAGAGATCATATCTACGCCGTGATAAAGGGCAGCGCAGTAGCTCACGGCGGAAAGGTATCGTCACTGACTGTGCCTAATCCCGTTGCACAGGCAGAGATGATATGCGATGTATGGGAACATTCTGACCTGGATATAAGCAATCTGTCATATATAGAGGCTCACGGAACAGGCACTGCACTTGGCGATCCGGTAGAGGTGAACGGTCTGAAGAAGGCATTCAGAGCGTACTGTGATAAAAAGCATATCTCTTTTTCCGATATTCCGGAGAAATGCTATCTCGGTTCCGTAAAACCGAATGTGGGACACCTTGAGACAGCTGCCGGCGTGGCAGGTATGGCAAAGATAATCATGTCAATAAAGAATAAGTTCCTGCCCGGAAACGTTAATTTTGAAAAGCTCAACCCATATATCACATTTGAAGATGTGCCATTGCAGGTACTTGAGAATGGTGTGAAGTGGGATAACAGGGAAGGCGCAGACGGTGTTGAACCTCTTACTGCGGGTATCAGCAGTTTTGGCTTCGGCGGCGTGATCTCTCATGTCGTTTTTGAAGAGTATATAGATAGCCGAAAAAAGAGCTGTGTAGATTCAGAAGAGGTCTTTATCCTCTCTGCTGCGACTCGGAAACAGTTGAATGAATACTGTATAAAGCTTCGTGATTGGCTGAAGGAAGAGAGAGAAAATGTAAGGTGCAGTGACATTGCGTTTACTCTTATAAACGGACGAGAGGAATTCAGTTCACGTCTTGCTTTCACTTTCAGTTCTGTTGACGATCTTGAAAAAAAGCTTTCCGATTTTATCGGCGGTGTGATGAGCAAAGATATGTTTTGCGGTGAAGCTGAGAACAGCTCCGCAAAAGCTGTCACCTGTGACCGTGCAAATACATCCGAATGTGCAAGGCTCTGGACAGAAGGCAGAAATGTTGACTGGAGCGGTATGATCTCTTCAGACGCATTCCGAATTTCCATGCCTACATATCCTTATGCAAAGCATTTCTGCTGGCCTGAACAGAACAGGGTCAGACTTTCCGAAAAACTTGATACATTCATTGACAGGAATATATCAACGATAAACGAGCATCGTTTTGTGAAGAGGTTCACTGTTAATGATAACTATGTAAAGGATCATATAGTAGGGGATAAATATATGCTTCCCGCAGCTGTATCGCTTGAAATGGCACTGGAGGCCTGCAGGCTGTCTTCTCAGGATCCGCAGATCAATCAGGTTTATTCGGTTGAGTGGAAAAGAGCGATACTGATAGGTCAGCCCTATACTGATGTGATCATAGATATTTATCCTGACGGGGATGATTTATTCTTTGAGATCGGCCTGCTGAATACTGACGGTGACGCAGAGGTATGTGTTTCAGGATATGCAGCTTCATCAACAGCTGCGGACAAGCGCGTTGATATAAATGATATTCTGAACATCTTTGATGACGAGTATTCAGAAAAGGAGATATATGATTATTTCGACAATGTCTCCATGCTCTACGGCGGAGCGCTGAGATGTGTTAAAAATGTCAGGGTATCCGGCGGTGCAGCTTTGGCAAGGTTAGATACCTCACAGTGTTCTGCTGATGATTTTATACTGGTCCCGGCGGTAACCGACGGAGCTTTCCAGTCCTTCATTACTATAAGCGACCTCAGATCTAAAAAGAACGCTTATCATCTGCCCTATTCAGCTGAAAGGATAACAGTCTCCGGGAAAGCTTCAGATATCTGCTATGCATATATCCTGAAAACTGATGAGACGGATAGCATACGAAAATATGATATCACCCTTATAAATGATAAAGGTATTGTTTTTGCGGAATTCAGCGGTATGTGTACACATTCCTTTGCTCATGACAATATTGGCGTGATTACTTATTCATATGAATATATCAGGCAGGATATTGAAACTTCAGCATCGGGTGATGATATATCTTATATCATAATAGACACCGATCAGAGATTTTGTGATGAACTCAGAAGGTGCAGCTCTGATGTGAATTATCTGGAATATGTTCCTTCCGCAGATATCATGACAGGCTTGAACAGGATATCGGACAGCTTTGAACGACTTTACAGAGGCCTTAAAGAGCATATCGCTGTGATCAATCTCACAGACAGAAACAGTTCCGAAGGCGCTGATGAAAGCATACTTAAAAGTGCGCTCATACCTATGAGTATAGCTAAGAAGCTTATGGATGACAGATCAGGCAGGAAGCTGTCCTTCATAAATGTTTATAGCGGTGATAATAATGATGTCAGCTATTACGCTGCGGCGGTGGCATTCGGCAGATCACTGAATAAGGAATGGGATAATTTCGACCTGAAGAGCATCAGGACAGACGGAGTTTTTTATAACAACAGGAAGCTTGCTGATATAGTGCAGAACGAAGTGAACGATCCATCATGCTATGATGATATATGCTATAACGGCGGCATAAGAATGGTGAAAAAATATTCCAGGACCGAAGAAGCTGTATCTTCATCCGATAACATAAACAGGAACGGAGTCTATCTTATCGCTGGCGGCGGCAAGATAGGCGGAGATCTTGCAGCCTATCTGTCACTTAATTACGGCGCAAAGTCTGTAATATTCAGCCGAAATGCTGATGCATCAAAGTACAGTGAGAATGCAGATATTTCATGCTTCAGAGGTGATATTACCGTAAGCAGTGATGTAGCCGGATTAAGCAGATATATCACTGAACGATATGGCAGACTTGATGGTATCTTTCAGTGTGCTGGCCGTATCAGTGATTCTACCGTTGCAAACAAGAGTACTGATGAATTCCTTGTAAACATTAAGCCCAAGGTCCACGGTACAAACAATATACTTTCGCTTACAGAGCAGTTCAGCGTCAGATTTTTGGTAATGTTCTCGTCGATAAGCGCTATGTTTGGAAATGAAGGTCAGAGTGATTATGCATATGCCAATGCGTATATGGATTCACTTGCTTCAGAAAACACATCCGACTGTCATATGCTCTCTGTTCAGTGGCCTTTGTGGAAAGACGGCGGAATGAGTGTTGACAAGAGCAGGATCGATTATCTCAAGGAAAGATTCGGACTCCACCTGCTCGGAACAGATACAGCTTTTGAGCAGCTAAGCAGGCTCATATCCTCAGACCGAGCATTTGAAGCTGTAATGTATGGAAATATCGGTCAGATAGCTGCATCTGTAGGAGCAATGTATAATAAAGACAGCGTCTCAAAGGCAGATGCGTCAGCATTAACGTCTGATGTCAGAGATCTTGTGATATGGCTCAAGGAGCTTTTTGCAAAGAGTTTCAAAATCAGTCCTGAGTCTATCAATGAGAAACTTCCGCTGGAGAAATACGGTCTCGATTCCATAATGATAATGGACCTCAGCAGAGGACTTGAAAAGTATTTCGACAAGATAAGCAAGACCATGTTCTATGAGTGCCTCACTTTGAAGGATATAGCCGATTACCTTGTTGAACACTATCCAGAGGCTGTAAACGATATCCTGCCAAAGAGCGGAAAAAGCAGTGTTGATGAGCAGATCGCTGATATAAAGCCTGCGAAGAAAAGAAAGGCATACTCACGGGAGAAAAGTTCAGTTGCTGAAAATGAAGATATTGCTATTATCGGTATAAGCGGCAGATATCCGCTCTCGGATGATCTTTCGGAATTCTGGACAAATCTTTCCGAGGGAAGAGATTGTATTACCGAGGCCGGAAGAGTACGCTGGGATTCTGACGGGTATAACAATATAACAAGTTACATGGGCGGTTTTATAAACGACTATGATATGTTTGATCCTCTTTTCTTCAATATATCTCCGAATGAAGCAGCAACAATAGATCCTCAGGAGAGATTGTTCCTTGAAACTGTATGGCATACGATCGAAAGCTCAGGCTACAGGAAAAGCGACCTTGAAGGCTCTAATACAGGCGTATTTGTAGGAGTCATGTACGGTCAGTATCAGCTTCTCGGCGTAGAGGAGACTGCAAAGGGAAATAGAGTTTATGTTCCGTCATACTATGCTTCTGTGGCAAACAGGATATCATATTTCTATAATTTTACCGGTCCGAGTCTTGCACTGGATACCATGTGTTCATCTTCTCTCACGTCAGTATATCTTGCGTGTGAAAGCCTGATAAGGAACGACTGTGAAACTGCTATAGCAGGCGGTGTGAATCTTTCCATACATCCGCACAAGTATTCTATACTCAGTCAGACCGGATTCATTGCGCCAAAGGGTAAATGCAGAAGCTTCAGTGCCGACGGTGACGGTTATATTCCCGGTGAGGGTGTGGGAGCTGTACTGCTCAAAAGATATGATAAGGCGGTTCATGACGGTGACAGAATATACGCAGTAATAAAGGGCGGTGCACTGAACCATGGCGGAAAGACCAATGGCTATACTGTACCGAATCCGAATGCGCAGATGTCACTGATATGTGATGCTATAGACAAGACAGGTGTATCACCTGATTCGATACAGTATATCGAAGCTCACGGTACGGGAACTCCTCTGGGTGATCCTATCGAGATAAACGGTATAACAAGAGCTTTTCGTAAATATACCGATAAAAAAGGCTTCTGTTCAATAGGTTCGGTCAAGTCAAATATTGGTCATCTTGAATCTGCGGCAGGTATTGCAGCTATCACAAAGATAGTATTGCAGATGATGAATAAGAAGCTTGTTCCGTCCATACATTCGGAGAATATAAATCCTGATATAGATTTTGGCTCCACTCCTTTCTATCTTCAGAAGGAACTGACTGACTGGAAAGTCAGCGGCGGAGCTAAGAGAAGAGCTGCGGTAAGCTCATTCGGAGCAGGCGGCTCCAATGCACACCTTATCCTTGAAGAATATGTTGGAGATCATACAGTTGAAAGCTATACTACAGATGATGTATATGTAATACCTGTATCTGCTGCTTCAAAGGCAAGCCTGAAGTCTTACTGCGTGCTCCTTATTGATCTGATAAAAGAAAAAGATGACGTGACTATCGGAGATATAGCTTATTCCATGGCAGTATCAAAAGATGCGCTGAATTACAGAGCGGCATTTATCGTCAGTGATAAGGACGAGCTGACGGAACTCATGAGAAAGTATACTGATGGTATCAACGATGAAAAAATACTCGTTTCTTCATTCTATGACTTTGATGAAGTCAAGAGCAAGTATTCTGACAAGATTGATGAAATCAGCAGTCGGGCAATCAGAAACGCAGTCAGATGGTGCTGTTTTGATGATCTTGACTGGAGAGAGTACTACGGACGCAGCTTCAGAAAGATCGATCTCCCGTTATATCCCTTTGAAAATCACAGATGCTGGATAAAGACGACAGGCAGCGCTTTGACAGTGGAAAGCAAAGGAATAGACTGGATCGACGGATTCAATATCTCCGATAATATGAACTCGGGAATTGAGATGAAGAAGACGTTGAGTTCGGATGATGCATATATAAAGCATCATATGGTGCTGGGGCAGCATATCCTTCCCGGAGCATTTTCGGTTCACATCATATGGTCTGCATTGCATAAGCTTTTCGGTGATACGAAATTCCGTATCGAGAACCTGACATGGAGAGAAAAGATCGCAGTAGACCATGCAAAGGACCTTATCGTCAGGATAACGAATGACGGAGAGTATGTCATAGCTGAGTGCTTTGACAGGAATGACCGCAGCAGTATATATGCTGACTGTAAGGCAAAGAGAATCAGTGAAAATCTTGGTTATGCAATAAATGATATAAACGAACTCAGAGAAGGCTGTTATATAAGCGTTGACGTTGAGCAGCTGTATGAATACTTTTCAGAGGGCGGTATAGTTTACGGAGAAAGCTTCCGTCTGATCAGGGAACTATGCGTCGGAAACGGAGAAGCGGTCGGCGTGATAGAATCGAAGGATACTGTACATGGTTTCGATCCGACTATCATTGACGCTGCATTCCAGACTATATCAGCAATATATCTCAACAGCGACAAAAAGAGCAGTAATACAGCTGTGCCTTACAAGATACAGGAGTATATCCTTTGCAATAAGGTCAGCAAAAGGTCCTATGTATACACATTCCAGAAGGATGAAACACATTTCGATATCGCTGTAATAAACAGCAATAACGAGGTATCTGTACTTATAAGAGACCTTGAGATAGCAGTGGTGAAGTCAGCAGGGAAGGACATTTCTTTGCCTGACAGATCTGATGAGAATATATCCGATAGTGAAATATATGATATCTGCTATGTGAATGAATGGAAGAAAGCAGATACATCGGATATCGTTTCGCCTTCTGTAAACAGTTATTCTGACAGTGTTATATTCTATACAAAATATACTGAGAAATTGAAGGATGCGATAATAAAGTACAGCAGTGAAACATGGACTGCTATAGAGCTTGGTCATGAAAACTATGCTGAAGGTGACCGCTATTGTATTGATGTCAGTGATCCTGATGCTGTATCTGATCTGATCAGCAGGCTGAGCATCTCCGACAGGATACTCTTCCTCGGCAGCAGCGGCAATAATAATGAGATCGGTACAGCTGAGCTTGAAAGCATACAGCAGACAGGTCTGATGTCACTGTTCCGTCTGTTCAAGACTCTTGACGCTTCTTCAGCTGTAGATATAAAGCTCATCACTGACAGGGTATATCATACCGGAAATAATGACAGGAGCACATTCCCGTCAGATTCCTCGATGATAGGCTTCTTCAGAGCGGCTGTTTCGGAGTATCCGGAGGTATACGGAGCGGTTATAGATGTTGACACTGAACAGGCGGCTGAGAATAAAAACGGAGAGATCGACCTTATCCTGTCAGCTGAGGTGCAGAGTGCCCCCGGAATTATTCTGATAAGGGACGGCAGTGTTTTCCGCAGCAGACTCAGAAATTGCAGGAATGACGAACTCAACAGAAGACCTGCGTTCCGAAAGGGAACTTATCTTATAATTGGAGGAACAGGTGGTATCGGCTTTGAACTGTCGAAGCTTCTTTCCGAAAAGTATAATGCTGATATTATAGTTACCGGCAGAAGAGAACAGGATGAAACTGTAACAGAGAAGATAAACACGATCAATTCATTTGGAGGCCGCTGTGAGTATATAAGAGCAGATGTTGCTGATATGCGGGATATGCAGGCGGTGCGCGAACACATTATAGCGAAATACGGTAAGATAGACGGCTTGATCCATTCTGCTCTGTATCTGAATGATGTATCTGTTGCGAATATGAGCGAGGATGTGCTGAAGAGTGTATTAAAGCCCAAAACATACGGCCCTGTGGTAATGCATGAGGTGTTCAAGGATGACAGACTTGATTTTGTTCTGTATTTCTCATCCGCACAGTCTCTTGCTCCTTCTCCCGGGCAGTCCAATTATGCAGCTGCAAGTGTTTTTGAAGATCGGATAGCAAGGTATTACTCATCACCGGAATACCCGTCTTGGGTCATCAACTGGGGCTATTGGGGCACAGTAGGCAGAGTTGCCAATGACCGATACAGAAAGAGTCTTGAAAGAAAGGGTTTCTATTCAATTAATATCCCCGAAGGGATGAAGGCAATATCTATGGTGATAGGTTCTGATTCGGAGCAGGTCGCTGTAATGAAGTGTTCGGACAGTATACTGAGCTACTTTGGATATCATGCTGATACCGAGGAAGGGATAACTGAGCCTTTGAGTGATAAAGCTGAAGAAGCACAGGAAGTTGTGACCGATAACGATATCAGAAACGAGGCTGTCGAAACAAGATCAGAGAGCGCTGCAAGGACAAATGATAATGCTTTATACGACAGAGTATACGGCATTATAATAGATACGATCGTCGATATACTTGGCGTTGATGCAAGCAGCATCGAAAAGAACAAGCAGTTCTCGGAATATGGTATAGATTCAATAACAGGTCTTGAATTTGTAAAGAGCATCAATGAAAAGCTGGGACTTGCAATGCGTACAACTATTGTATTTGATTATGGAAATGTGGATGCCTTGACTAAATACATTATTGCCGAATTCAGTGATAAACTCGGAAATAATATCTGAAGTTTGTATCCACGGAGGGTTTAAGATGAATTATGGAAAAATGAATGCTGATGGTGAGAAAGGCAACACAGTAAAGATCGGAAAGCAGAGGCTGAAGGGGATATTGCGGAATACCTCAAGGCTGTCTGTTGATCCGGGAAAAAAATACAAGGTCTTGCTTGATTCACCGGGTGAAGTAAGTGAGATCAGACTTGCTGTTCTGCCTGACATGAAAACAGGGGATAACGAAGTAAAGATAGAGGTCTATGCCTTTTCACTTAATTTCGGAGATCTTCTGTGTGTAAAAGGTTTATATCCCACAATGCCGGATTATCCCTTTACTCCGGGATTTGAGGTATCTGGAAAGATAATTGAAACAGGCAGAAATGTTAGCCGTTTCAAAAAGGGTGATTCTGTAATAGCAGTAATGTCTCATGATCTTGGCGGCCATAGTCAGATAGTTGTATCAGACGAAAGATTTGTTGTAAAAAAGCCTGATAGCGTTACATATGAAGAAGCTTGCTCCTTCCCTGTTGCATTTATCACAGTACATCATGTGTTCAGGAAAGCATTGCCGAGAAAAAACGAAACTATACTGATACATACCGCAACAGGCGGTGTGGGACTGATAGCTGTTCAGTATGCAAAAAAGTGCGGATTGAATATAATCGCTACAGTGGGCTCAGAGGAAAAGATAAACTATCTGAAGGGGATAGGAGTAGAGAATTGCATAAACTACCTCGTATCCGATTTTAAGGAAGAAGTTTTGAAGCTTACCAACGGAAGAGGTGTTGATATCATCATCAACACTCTTTCGGGTGAGGCTATATCCCGTAATATGGATATCCTTGCCCCCGGCGGAAGATATATGGAGATAGCCATGACAGCACTGAAATCGCTGAAATCCTTTGATATCTCCAGACTTAATGACAATCAGACCTTCTTCAGCATCGATGTAAGAAAGCTCTATAAGATAGCTCCCGAGCTTATTAACGAATATCTGGAGGATATGTATGATTTTCTTGAAAAGCGTGAAATCGTACCTACCGTTGGCAAGGTATACGATCTGACAAATATCAAGGAAGCTTTCTATGCTTTGGAAAACCGTGCAAATATCGGCAAGGTCGTAGTTAATGCAAGGGTCGCGGCTCATGAAAAGAGAAGTGTTTCTTTGATCAGAATGCCTGCCGCAGAAAGCAATAACAGAGCTTTGAACGAAGAAATAGCGGTAATTGGAATGAGCTGCAGGCTTCCCGGAGCTGAAAATGCAGATGAATACTGGGACAATTTGAAAAACGGCGTGAACTGCATAGGTGATCTTCCTTACGATCGCTGGGGTTTATCTCCCGAGGACTGCGGTGAGCTTAGATGCCATTACGGTGGATTTCTTGAAAATGTCGGAGATTTTGATCCGTTGTTTTTCAATATGTCGGGCATGGAAGCAGAAATGGCTGACCCTCAGCAGAGGATACTTCTCGAGCAGATGTGGTCGGCTCTGGAGGATGCAGGCTGTTCAGCAGAGTATATGTCAGGCAGGAAATGCGGCGTATTTGTCGGTGTAGGTCAGGGAGATTATCAGAGCTATATCAAAGAGCGCGGCGGAGAGATAAATGCACAGTCATTTATCGGCAATTCCAGCTCAGTATCAGCTGCAAGGATATCATATTTTCTCAATCTGAAAGGTCCGTGCATATCCATAGATACAGCCTGCTCATCATCGCTTGTTGCTGTGGATCTGGCGTGCAGGAGCCTCAGGAACGGCGAGTCTGAAATTGGACTTGCTGGCGGCGCATTCATATCAATGACACCGCACTTCTATATGCAGACCGAAAGATCAGGAATGCTTTCACCTGACGGAAGATGCAAGACCTTTGACAATTCGGCAAACGGATTTGTACCGGGAGAAGGCGTTTCTGTCCTGGTACTGAAGAGACTCAGCGATGCTATAAGAGATAATGATCATATCTATGGCGTTATAGCAGGAAACGGTATCAATCAGGATGGCAAGACCAATGGTATAACAGCTCCGAGCACATTATCACAGACAGAGCTGGAAGCAGACGTATATAATAAGTTCGGAATTGATCCCGAGAAGATCAGTTATATCGAAGCCCATGGAACAGGCACAAAGCTTGGCGATCCGATCGAAGTCGAGGCACTTACCAACAGCTTTTCAAGGTTCACCGACAAAAAGAATTTCTGTGCTATCGGCTCCTGCAAGACCAACATAGGTCATACGGTCATGTCGGCAGGAATAGCAAGTGTGATAAAAGTCCTGCAGAGTATGAAGCATGGTATGATACCGCCTTCAATAAACTATGATACTCCAAATGAACATATAAACTTCAATGACAGTCCGTTCTATGTAGCCGATAAGCTTATGGACTGGCAGGGAGGGGCTGATGCTCCAAGATATGCTGCTGTGAGTTCATTCGGATTCAGTGGTACCAATGCACATATTGTATTGAAGGACGCTCCTGCTGCATCTGCTGCGGTAAATAAGCTGCCTGTATATATTATTGTCTTGTCTGCAAAGAATCAGGCTTCACTTCGCAAAAAATATGAGGAGCTTTACTCATGGATATCTGATGAAGGAAATGATTCTTCCATACAAGATATAAGCTATACACTTCTCTGCGGAAGAACACATTTTACAGAACGCTGTGCGTTTACTGTAAGAAACAGGGATGAGCTCATAGAAAAACTTAAAGCTCTTGCCGTAGGCAACTATGCTGAGGGAGTATATCTGTCAGCTGATAATAAAGCACACACTGCTGATCTTAACAAGATCACAGAGATGCTTGCTGTCGTGAGAGCAGTTCGGACCTACACAGAGGGAGCGGAAAAACTTGCTGCAGCCTATGCGGACGGTGAGACCATTGACTTTGCGGGAATATTTGAGGGCACTGGCAGAAAGATATCGATGCCTGCATATCCATTCAGCAGAAGGACTTATCTTTACGGTTATGATGAAAAAAAGCAGAGTATTAAGAGCTCTCACGGGATCAAAGCTGACGATGGATTAAAGTATGAGATAATCAGAAAAGCTGACAGTACGGAATGCAGAGTAAGCCTTTCACCCGGGTTGACAGTAGTCAGAGATCACGTTGTATTCGGGCAGTATATAGTATCTGCTGCATTCCAGACAGAGCTGATACTTTCTTCTGTCAGAAAAATAGGTGTTACCTGCAATTGCTGCATCAAGGATCTCATGCTCCTGAAGCCGATTATATGTGCTGAGGATGGAACCGAGATCAGGATCGTATTCTCAAGGGACGAAAACAGGATAAAAGTTAGGATCACAGATGATGAAGACATGGTGTTTACTATAGGCAATATAGCTCCGGGAACAAATCAGTTTCGCAGCAAAAAAATGGATATCAGAGCTGTAAAAGCTCAGATGACAAGGAAAGAGGCTCCTTTATCGATATGGAAGCTTTTTGAAAACGGCGGAGTCTGCTACGGAAATGCATACAAAGGTCTGAAAAGCGTCGATCATAATAACACTATGGAGATATGCGCTATCGAATCAGTAAAGACCGGGATGGTGCATAATCCCTATGTTTTTGATTCTGCTCTGCAGGGAACATCGGTATTCTATAAATCAGCTGACGGAATGCTTGTACCGTCACGGTTCAGAACAGTCGAGTTCTATGCTCCTGTCCCGGATAAGGCATATTCCATTGCAATGAAGCAGAACGGAGCTTTGTCGATATGTATTACCGATGAAAGCGGAAATGTATGCTCCTACATAGAGGGAATAGAGTACAGAGAGATCAGGAAAAATGATACCTCTGATGAAAGCGAAGATAAAAGCTATGATGAAATGTTCTTTATGCCGGTGTGGGAAAAGGTACAGACAGGCAGAAGCATAAATAAGTATAGCAATACGCTCTTTCTGTGTTTCAGAAAGATGCATAAGAGTGCGGTATCCATAGCTGACAGGGTGTGCTCGGATCATACTGTGATCGATATCGAGGACATTATAACAAAGGGAAGGATCGATATAGACAGACTCCTGAAAGCGGCAGACATTGCTTCGTTCGATTCGATTTTCATGCTTCTGGTAAATAATAATCTTCCAACGGATATAAAGGACATCTCTGTCGGACAATGCAGAAGGAGCATAGAGCTTCTGCACGGATTGATGAAAAAGCTTTGCGGGCTCGGACTGGATTCAAAGAAGATAGTATGGAGAATAATAACAAATAATTCCTTCAACGTATCGGAGGATGAGCTGATCGACCCTACCTTTTCGCCTATACACGGCATAGCAGCCACAGCTTCGGACGAGTTTATAAACTGGAATATCTGTTCATTTGATATAGACATAACTGACTGCACAAAGAACGACATACTCTCATGCTTCAAGGAATATGAAAGCGGAGGAATGATAGCAGTGCGCGGTCATGTTCCGCTTCAGAGGAAGATAAAGAGAACAGACGGAATTATAAGCAATAACTGCTTTATCAGAAACGGTACATATATGATCATAGGGGGCTTAGGCGGGATAGGCAGGACTCTTTCGCGTTATCTTGCAGATAAATATAAGGCACATCTTATACTTGTTGGCAGGGGGAAGGATAATGAGGAAATATCCGGCTTTGTAGATGAATTGAAAGCCGTTGGCGGAGATGCTGTATACTACAGCGCAGATGCCGGGAATGAAGCGGATATCGAGAATGTCATCCTCAAAGGAATAAAAAAGTTCGGACAGATCACAGGCTTTATACATTCTGCTATTGTTCTGAAGGACAGGATGCTCAGAACAATGACAGATGAGGAGATGAACGCTGTGTTGTGGCCCAAGATAAACGGGACGGTCGTACCCGCAAGGATACTGAAAAGACTGGGTACAGAACATATAATGTTCTTTTCCTCAGCACAGTCACTGTTCCTGAGATCAGGACAGAGCAATTACTGTGCGGCGTGTATGTTTGAGGACAGCTTTTCAATGTTTTTAAAGAATAATATCGGAATGGATTCAAAGGTGTTTAATTTCGGATTCTGGGGAGAAGCGGGTATAGTTGCCAATAGCAGATACAGAGATAACCTCAGGAGAGCAGGCCTTGTTCCGCTTACAAACAAAGAGGGATTATTCGCTATCGAAAACGGGCCCTTTCCGAAGAGCGGACAGCTGGTCGTAATGAAAGCCGACGATAAGCTTCTGAGTATGAAATTAACGGATAATAATAATTGGAGGTCGGAAGAATGAGTGGCAATACATATGATTTCAGCATTGCTGATACCATCAGATCGGTAAAAAGTCCTGATAATGATTTCGCATTTACGGACGGTTATAACAAACTGAAAAAGATCGGATGCAGATTGGCTGTGGATTCATTGCACAAAATGGGATTTTTTTCGGTAAAAGGAAACATCGGTGTTGATGCTCTGAGGGAAAAACTGGGGATACTTCCCATGTATACCCGTATGTTTGAAGCAATTCTCAGCCTTTTGTCGGAAGAGGGGCTCGTTGAACTTGAAGCTGATAACGTTCATATTACAGGAAGCTATGTGCCTTATCCCGAGGGCGAATACCGCAATGATATGGATGCCCTGCAGAAAGAGTACCCCGAGATAATGCCCTACAGCAATCTTATAGATCGTTGTGTAAAGGCATATCCCGAAGTGCTGACAGGTAAGAAGGGCTATACAGAGGTAATGTTTTCGGATAATACCGTATCACAGAGTGTATATTCAGGTTCGGGTGAGGTTGACTATTACAACAGTATAGTTGCACAGCTGATATATGATTATATTGCAGTCAATAAGGGCAGAGGCGACACAATACGTCTGCTGGAAATAGGTGCGGGAACAGGCGGCACCAGTAAGAGCGTGCTTGAAAAAATATCCCGATTTGTGGACGACAAGGAGGATATCAGATACTGCTATACAGATATCTCAAAATATTTTACGCTGTTCGGCAGAAAGACATTCTATGACAGGTATCCGATCCTTGATTTCGGGCTTCTGGATATAAATGGATCGCCTGCGGATCAGGGCTTTGAGTTAGGGCAGTACGACATCATTTTTGCCACTAATGTTATACATGCTACAAGAGATATAGCCAATTCTATATCAAATGCAAGGTCACTGCTGAAAAAGAACGGTATAATCATTATAAACGAGCTTATCAATAAAAATGACATTGCAACAATGACATTCGGTCTTACTGACGGCTGGTGGAGCTATACAGATGATATCAGGATAAGAAATACACCTCTTCTGACAGCTGAAAGCTGGAAAAAGGTCATGAGTGATTCAGGCTATAATGAGGTCATTGTTCATCCTGACAGCAGCAATTCACGTCAGGGCATAATCGTCGGTGTAAACGGCAGCCTCAGCAGATCCTCGGCATCTGAGGCGGAAAACACCTGGAATAGTAAAAACTCAAAGAAGGAACTTATAAAGTATCTTAGAAAAGTCTTTTCTGAGGTGCTTAAAGTTCAGGAAGAGGACATCAAAAATGATCTTACCTTTGAGAATTACGGTATAGATTCGCTTATTTCAGTAGAGATACAGAAAAGGCTGAGTGAAAGATTTGACGGATTGTCGTCAACACTTCTTTTTGAGTATAACACTATAGAAAAGCTTGCTGATCATCTTGGTACAGCATACTCCGGGAAGCCCGCATCGGTCGCTGAAGCTGATACAACAGAAGCGGAAGATGATTTCAGTCTTTTCTTTGTGAATGATAAAACAACTGATGACGATGATACCGATGAAAGCTTTTTCACATCAGGGGAAGATGTTTCCGATGCAATAAACGACGATACGCTCTATGAAGCGGAAGAAAAAGCTGTGTCTTTCCATACTGGCAATGATATCGCGATCATTAGTGTGGAGGGAAGATATCCTGATGCAAATGAACTCTCAGAACTCTGGGAGAATATCAGGAGCGGACGATGCTCTGTTACTACAGTTCCCGGTGACAGATGGGATACGGAAGGTTTTATTTCCGAGAATTACAAGGCTGAGAAAAAGAGCTATACCGCAGCGGGAGCATTCATAAACGATATCGACTGCTTTGACAATAAGCTTTTCAGGATAGCACCAAAGGACGCCGAGTATATGGACCCACAGGAGAGATTGTTCCTTGAGTGTACATGGAAGCTCTTTGAAAAAGCAGGATATACGGGCGCGCATTTCAAGGATATCCACAACAAGGTCGGCGTTTTTGCAGGCGTAATGAGCTGCGACTATTCAAAGCTTGGCGCACAGCCGTCATATTGGTCGCTCACAAACAGAGTGTCCTATTTTTATGATTTCTGCGGCCCCAGCATCACAGTGGATACAGCTTGTTCTTCGGGACTTACGGCTGTTCATCTTGCTTGTCAGAGTCTTCGCCTCGGCGAGTGTAAAATGGCAGTTGCAGGCGGTGTCAATATCATTATACACCCTGAGCACTACAATAACCTATGTAGTATGGATATGCTGTCACGAAGCGGAAAGATCCATGCATTCGGCGAAGGAGCTGACGGATTCGTTGACGGAGAGGGTGTTGGTGCATTACTGCTGAAGCCGCTGAGAGATGCAATAGCTGACAACGATCATATCTACGGTATAATCAAGGGATCGGCTATCAATGCAGGCGGAAAGACTTCGGGATATACTGTTCCTAATCCGAATGCACAGGCAGATGTGATCAGGACTGCGATAGATAATGCAGGAGTTGATGCAGAGACTATCAATTATATCGAAGCTCACGGTACGGGCACTGCTCTGGGGGATCCCATAGAGATCAGAGGACTCGATAATGCATTTAGAAACTATACCGACAAAAAGCAGTTTTGTGCCATAGGTTCTGTCAAGAGCAATGTTGGACATCTTGAATCAGCATCGGGCATACTTTCTATCACCAAGATACTGCTTCAGATGCAGAACGGAACTCTCTGCCCTTCAATAAATGCCGAAACTATAAATCCGAAGATCTCATTTGAGGATACGGCTTTTTATCTTCAGCGTGAAGCAGCGGAATGGAAACATATCACAAAGGAAGAAGGCGGTAGAAAAGTTGTTCTGCCATACAGAGCGGGTGTCAGCAGCTTCGGAGCCGGAGGTGCGAACGCACATATCGTTTTAGAGGAATATCCCGATAATAAAGATGTTCTTCCTGATGAGAGCAATGCCGAAAAGGTATTTGTGATTTCTGCAAGGACAAAAGAGCAGCTCAGATGCTATGCAAATGCTGTATACGAGTATCTCTCGGCATACGGAAGCGGAGATTCTGTTGAAGAAATAAGCGACAAGGTTCTGTCCGTAGTTTCCGATATACTGTATATAGACAAGAATGAAATAGATACAGATTCTGATTTTGAGACAATGGGATTCGGAAGATATCAGTTTAATACGCTGCTTGAAAAGCTCAGGGATTTATATGATATCACTTCCGATCCGGATATGCTCATAAAAAACAACACCGTAGCTTCGCTTGCTTCATATATTTACGGACTTTGCGGTGGTAGCAAAGCAGAATGCACTGCCGCACAGATAGCTTATACCATGCAGTGCGGAAGAAATGCCATGGAAGAAAGAGCAGCGATCATATACACCGGTATATCAGACCTGACATCAAAGCTTGGTTCATGGCTGAACGGCAGTGAAGACAGTATCATTTCCAAGAACAATATAAGCAGCGATATCAGGGAAAGCTTCAGAGAAAACGGTTATGATACTGATTATCTTGATGATATGCTCAGAAGCGGTAATATGTCAAAAGCGGCTGGATTCTGGGTACTTGGAGCTGATCTTGACTGGAGACTTATTTACGGACGCAGGTATACTGTTGCTCCTCTGCCGTCATATCCCTTTGAGAAGAGGAGATGCTGGATAAGCGGCAATACAGTCAGCATTCAGCCCTCTCACAGTGTTACTGTTACAGCATCGGCAGAGAGAAAGCAGCAGTACATTTCGGACTCCGGTACAGAGCTTAATTCCGCAGTATCGATGGAGATAGTGAACAATAGCATTGCCGTGGTCAGGATGCATGACACAAAGAATCGCAATATGTTTACCCGTGAGCTGGTAGACGGAATGAAGCTTGCTTTTGAAAAGATCAACAGCAGCAATGAGATAAAGGCAGCTATTATCACAGGCTATGACAATATATTCTGTACAGGCGGGACCTTTGACGAGCTTATTGATATTAGCGACAAGAAGGGGCAGTTTACCGACGCTTCGTTTATATACAATGCATTCCTTGAGTGCAGGGTGCCCGTGATCAGTGCTATGCAAGGTCATGCCTTCGGGGGGGGATTTGTATTTGGCCTTTACGGAGATATGATCATTCTTAACAGCGGCAGCATCTATAATGCCAACTTCATGAAGTATGGTTTTACTCCGGGACTCGGAGCGACCTTCATACTGAAGGAGAAATTAGGTCAGAGCCTTGCAAACGAGATGATGTTTACCGCAAGGGATTACCTTGGCAGTGAGTTGAAGGAAAGAGGTGCGTCACTTATCTTTGAGACTGACGGCAAGATCCTCGAAACTGCATTGTCTATTGCAGAGATGATTTCCAAGAAGCCGATGACTTCGATAGAAGTGCTTAAAAAAGAGCTTTCAGGTCGTTCGCTCGAGGCAGTCAACAATATCGTTAAAAATGAAGCGGATATGCACTCTGTAACCTTCGGCCTTCCCGAAGTAAAGGAGAAGATCACCTATTATAAGGATATTTACAGTAATAATAAGAAAAGCACAGCACCTGAGGACAGCACAGGCGTAATACCAAAAGAAACAGCATTAAGATCAAGCAGCATAAAGGCAGCTCCTGAAGTTTCATGTGAGAAGGCTCCCGACAGGATACCGTGCGGTGAGATCAAGGAAAAGGTGACAGAGATAGTGGCAGCAAAACTGCACTATGCCCCTGACGAGATCAACCCTGATTTTGCATTCAGTGATCTTGGTGCCGATTCTATAAGCTGTGTGGAGATAATAAGGGATATAAATACAAAATTCAACCTTGATCTTGAAGCTGCTGATCTATACAACTATCCCACGGTGAACAAGCTCACGGCACATATCGGTGAGATATACGGAAGTTCTGACAGAGTTAAGGACAAAGCAGATAATAATATCGCAGAAACGGTGAAAAAAGATGATGATGACAGTTCGGACGGCCGCATTACACTGAAGCCCGTTGATTCCGAAAATGATGAAGATGCAGCTGAGCAGGACGGTCTCATCACTCTTTCGTCACTTGATGACGAAGCCGCTGACAAGGGCACTCAGGATGACTATGTATTGTCGCTGATGGACAGGCTGAGTAAAGGTGAGATATGCGTTGACGACGTTGAATCAATACTCAGCACAGATAAGGATTAAGGAGCTTTGATTTGGATAACGAATATGTAAGGATAAAAGCGCTGAACGGTAAAGCGCTTGGTTCAGATGAGTTCAGGAAAGAATTCGGAATTGAATACGCTTATGTAGTCGGAGGTATGTATAAAGCCATAACTTCAGCCGAAATGATCGCTGTGCTGTCCCGGAGAGGCATCCTTGCCTTTCTGGGGAGCGGCGGTCTAAGGCATGAAGCTATTTCACAGGAGATAAGCAGCATAAGGGAAAAGATATCCGACGGAGTTTTCGGTGTTAATATAATACATACTCCCAAAAAACCGGAAGCAGAAGAAAAACTGATTGATCTTATGCTGGACAATGAAATACGCTTCATTGAAGCGGCAGCTTTTATAAGTGTTACACCGTCACTGGTAAAGTATAAGATAAAGGGACTCACAAGGAATGAGCATGGCGATGTTGTTTCAAGGAACAGGATAATGGTAAAGATATCCCGTTCTGAAGCGGCTGAGGTCTTTATGAGACCCATACCAGACAGTATAATATCAGAGCTTTTATGCCGCGGAGCGATAACAGCTTCCGAAGCAGATCTTGCTGCAGGCATACCGCTTGCCGATGCCGTAACTGTTGAAACCGATTCGGGCGGTCATACCGACGGTGGAGTAGCCTATGCGGTTTTCCCCAGTGTGATGTATTTGCGTGACCGGATCATGAAGGAATACAATTACAGATCAAAAATATATATAGGCGCAGCAGGCGGAATAGGCGATCCCGATGCGGCATCAGCGGCATTCATGATGGGAGCGGATTATATAATGACAGGCTCTGTCAATCAGTGTACAGCTGAGGCAGGGACAAGTGATATTGTCAAGGATATGCTGAGCATTGCAACAGTACACGATACTGATTATGCGCCCTCAGCAGATATGTTTGAGATGAATTCCAGATCACAGGTGCTTAAACGCGGAACTTTATACTGTGTCCGTGCCAAAAAGATATATGAGCTGTACAACAGGTATGACTCGCTTGAGAGTATAGACAGTCAGACAAGAGATATGCTGGAAAAGCGTATGTTCCATGATTCGCTGGAAAATGTATTTGCGGAGTCGGCGAGATATTATCCGATGTCGGTGATACAGAGAGCGGAAAAGGAGCCCAAGCTGAAGATGTTTATTGTTTTCAAGTCCTATTTTCACCGTTCATCAAAAGCGGCATTGAACGGAGATGAAAAGGATATATCGAATTTTCAGATAAACTGCGGCCCTGCAATGGGCGCGTTCAATTCATTCGTGAAGGGAACAAGGTTAGAAAACTGGCGTGATCGTCACGCGGATGAGATAGCTGTTCTTATTATGGAAAAGGCAGCAGAAAAGATGAACGAATTTTTCAGGGAAAGATTTATCGCCGGATAAGCAGAGATTTTGTTCATGCGCTTCATGCAAGAAGAAAAAGATTTTATCGGTATTGTTTTCAGAAGATCAGACCTTTAGGAGGAAATAAAGTGGTTAATGTTGGAATTGAGAAGATTGATTTTTACGGTGGAGCGTGTCAGATAGAGGTATCTGAGATATTCAGACAAAGAGAGCTGAATATTGACCGCTATGCTAACTTGCTTATGAACAAGAAGAGCGTAGGACTGCCTTTTGAGGATGCCGTTACAAACGGCGTGAATGCAGCTATGGGGATAATCGGAAGAATGACCTCCGATGAGATATCAAAGATAAAGATGGTGATAACTGCCTCTGAATCCGGAGTGGATTTCGGAAAAAGTCTCAGCACATTTATATATGAATTTCTTCCTCTTGAAACAGATGTGCGTCTTTTTGATATCAAACAGGCCTGCTATGGACTGACAGCAGCCTTTAAGCTCGCAGCAACACATATATGTTGTTATCCTGATGAAAAGGTTCTGATAATTGGTACGGATATAGCCAGGAGCAGCAAGGAGGCAGGATATGGTGAACCGTCTCAGGGATGCGGCTCCATAGCAATGCTCATCAGTTCAAAACCTGATATATTCAGGCTGGATATAGGTGCTTACGGAAATCACAGTATGTCACTTTATGATTCCTTCAGACCCGACAGCCTGATCGAGATAGGCGATCCCGATCTGTCGCTTATGGCATATCTTGACTGTGTAGAGGGATCTTTTGTTTCATACACTCAGAAGGTAAAGGATGTTGACATAGAAAAGACCTTTGATCACTTTATTTTCCATGTTCCTTTCGGTGGACTTGTCAAGGGGGCACACAGAAGACTTGTTACTCTCGGCAGGGATATGAAAAGGAATGAGATAGAGTCCGACTTCAAAAAGAGAGTAGAGCCCTCTTTGAAGTTCAATTCACAGGTAGGCAATATCTATTGTTCGGCAGTATATCTTGCTCTTTGCGGACTTCTTGATTCTGTTGATATCATGAATGAAAAAAGGGTAGGAGTCTTTTCTTACGGTTCAGGCTCGTCCTCGGAATTTTACAGCGGAGTGATCACTCCCTTATCGGCAAAGAAAGTTAAGGAACTGGATATCCAGAAGAGGCTCGATCGCAGACATAAGCTTGAGTTTGATGAATATGAATATCTTCTGAAGGAAAACAGAAAGACCATTTTCGGAGCTGACAGCTTCGTAAATTCCTATGATAAAGAAAAGGATTATATGAAGAGAGCTGCTGAAGGACGCAAAATGCTTTGTTTGCGAAAAATAACCGATTACAGAAGAGAATACGAGTGGATATGATACAGGAAAAGGATGGCTGATTTATGAATCACGATATTTCTATCGTTGGTATGTCTATAAAGGTTCCCAATGCTGATAACATTGAGCAGCTCTGGGATATTATGAAGAACAAAGAGGTATGCACAGGAAAAATACCTGCGGATCGCTGGGATGCTGAAGCTCTTACTCCGGATGTGAACTGGATGGGATCAATAAAGGACTATAATGACTTTGATCCTTCATTTTTCAGGATCTCTCCGAGAGAGGCCTGCCACATGGAGCCTCAGCAGAAAATGATCCTTCAGGAAGTCTGGCGATGTATCGAGGATTCAGGCATACCGCTGAAGGAGCTTCAGAGAAAAAAGACAGCTGTATATATATCATATTTTCTCATAGATAATAAGAATAATTTCCTTAAACGCGGTGATATACCCGAGAAATATGATCTGGCAGGCAATGTTGAGTGCAGTCTATCAAACAGGATATCCTATTGCTTCGATCTCACAGGAGAGAGCCTGACTGTCAATACCGCTTGTTCGGGAGGACTTGTATGCCTGTATCATGCAAAGCGCGCTCTTGCTGAAAAAGAGTGTGATTATGCGATAGTTGGCGGAGTTAATCTTAACCTTGACGAGTGGAAGTATAAGTGCCTTGATCAGGGGCATATGCTCAGTCACGACGGAAGATGCAAGGCATTTTCCATAAACGCCAACGGCTATGTCTCAAGCGAGGGTGCTCTTGCCTTTTTACTGCAGAGAAAAGAGGATACCGAAAGAGATCATAATGACGCCTATGCAGTTATCAAAGGGGCGGCTGTTAATTACACCGGAAAAAGCTACAGTATAACCGCTCCCAAAATTGAGAGCCAGAGAAATGTCATTCTTGGCGCACTTGAAGATGCGGGTATGAATGCGGATGAAATATCATATATCGAGGCACACGGAACCGGCACGTCTCTTGGTGATCCTATCGAGATCGAAGCACTTACACAGGCTTTTCGCAAGTATACCGACAGGAAGAATTATTGCAATATCGGTACAGTGAAGTGCAATATAGGGCATCTTGAGCCTGCAGCAGGTCTGGCAGGACTTGCAAAGGTGGTATCGATGTTCAGGCACAGAGCTATTCCGCCTATCGTAGACAACGGAGAAGAAAACCCGATCATCGACTTTGAAAACAGCCCATTCAGGACGAATTATGAGACTGTGGAATGGAAGCAGGACGGACCTCTGACGGCAGGCATAAGTTCTTTCGGATTCAGCGGCATGAATTCTCATGTTATCGTTCAGGAATATGTATCGGAGCAGAAAGCCGATACACTTTCTGCTGCTGTGAACAATGATTTTATACTCAGTGCAAGAACAGAGAAGAGTCTGAAAAGAACTGTCAGAAAGTGGAAGGAAGCTCTTACAAAAAACGGAGAAGCCTTTGATATAAATGATCTTTGCTTCAATGTACAGAACAGCAGATCAGATTTCAGGTACCGTATACATATCAAAGCCAAAGATATATATGAGCTGATAAACGGACTCGATTCAGCTGATATCTTTCATTCGGAGAATAGTGTTCTCGATGAGCTTGAGATTAATATGTACTTCCTGCCTTCATATGAAGATACAGATAAGCTTTTTGCAAGGTTTGAAAGTATACGCAGTTCATATAGCAGATACTGTGACATGATATCTTCAGAGACAGATATCTCTGACGGACCTGAAGCTGACCTGACCCGGCAGTTTGTACTTTCATACTGTATTTATGAAATGCTTCTCGATTCGGGAGTAAATGTAAAAAGACTCAGGGCAGGAAAGGGCTCAGAGCTTCTCACAGCAGCTCTGGCAAAAGCTGTCAGCCTAAGCGAAGCTGTAAAAGTATATACAGGACGTATTAACGCGGACAATATTGATATTTTCCCTCTTTCCATGGACATCACAGACGGTAATAAGATTTTTTATCATGATATCCATGTTGAAAAAGACAGGATACCGGAGCTTATAAACAGCTTCCGCAACAGCTTCGTACACATGAGTGAAAATGACCGCAGGATATCGGATAAGCTGTTATCAGATGTTAAAAAGCTCTATCATACACAGAATACCATAAAAAAGAATATTGATCTATGGAACGACGTTCTGACTGATCATGATATATCGCTGACAGACTTTATCAACGGCAGTTATGATGTCAGGGATGCAGATGAGTGGTTCATCATCAATATAGTTTTTGCCGATGTTTATATTGAAGTTCTCAACAGGTGGAAGATAACCGACAGGCTCAGATTTGAGAATGCTGATATAAGGCTTATGAAATCGATGATAGCAGCAAAATGTCTGAATCGTTCTCAGCTTATTGAAGCAATAAAGGGCAATATTTCAAACGCTCCGGAATATATAGATATACCTGTGACAGATATTTGCAGAGAAGAGCTTTCTGCTTTTGAAAACTATAATGAAAGAGACATCGTATCGTTTATTATGCAGAACAAGGACGAGAGATCATCATATGCCGTATCTGACGACATATGCAGCAGGATAAGAAATATGATCGCAGATCACTGGAAAAAAGGCATCGATATTGACTGGGAGCACATAAACAGTGGAGTCCCGTATAGGAAATATCATCTTCCTGTATATCAGTACGATTATTATGAGCCGTCTTTAAATGAAGAAGCGCCTGCTGCAAAAACTGCGGAAATAGATACAGAGAACGTGACAATTGACGCTGTTAGCAGCATAGTAAGAGATATTGCTGCTGAAACCGTTTTTATGTCCTCTGATGATATAGATAACAACACTAATCTGAACGATTACGGATTTGAATCCCTTACCATAGCTGAATTCATCAAAAGGCTGAATGAGAGGCTCGGTATCTCTCTTACACTACTCACATATTTTATGTACCCTACTGTAAACAAGATAGCGGGCTACATTTTCAAGGAATATGGTCAAGCGCTCAGTATTGGCGGCAGAAATGATCTTTCTGAGACAGCTGACAATAATGCCGCAGGGGATAGTCAGCTTGCCGACTGCCTTATAAAGGCTTTTTCGGATATCACAGGTATAGACGAGGAATACATAGAGCTGTCGAATGAACTCTCGGATTATGACCTTGATGCCTATAAGATGAGTCGTATCATTGAGATGATAAACAAGCATTGCGGCATTTCTGCAACTCCGCTGCTTTTTGCGGACTGTCTTACCATAAATGACATAATGGAAAGAGTTGGTGAATTATCTTCCGGTGTGGATAACGGAACCATAGATGAGACTGTTCACGTTACGCAGGAGGTCTGTGCTTCGCATAGCAGGAAGATTGCCATTGTAGGAATGTCTTTGGCAGTTCCCGGGGCTGATGAAATGGACAGCTTCTACGGTTTGCTTGAGAAAAACAGGGGTGTTCTTGGTGAGGTCCCTTCAAGCCGATGGGACTGGGACAGCTTTTACGGCTCACTTGACGATAATTCTTCGTATAGAAAGCTGAAGTACAAGGCAGGCTTTATAGAGGATTTTGAGTTTTTTGATAATGAATTCTGGAATATCTCTTATAAGGAGGCACTTGTCACCGATCCTCAGCAGAGAGTACTGCTCGGTGCTGTACTGAAGGCTGTAACGGACGCAGGTATCCGGCTTGAGGACCTTGCCGGCAGAAAAGTGGGTGTTTTCACCGCTGCGACTACGGATGATTATTATTCTCTCGTAAGCGGCAACGGGCTCCTTTCCGATCCTAAACGTCTGACGGGAAACTATCATTGCTTTATAGCTAACCGTATTTCATTTATGTTTGATCTTCATGGTCCAAGCGAGAACATAGACACAGCCTGCTCAAGCGGCATTGTCGCCTGTCACAGGGCAAGACAGGCACTTCTTGATATGGAGTGTGATATTGCAGTTGTTGCAGGTGTAAATGTTATAGCTATCCCCGAGACATTTCTTTCCCTTGAAAGAAGCAATATGCTTTCCGCTACAGACGCCTGCCATTCCTTCAGCAGTGAGGCAGACGGCTATGCAAGAAGTGAAGGTGCAGGCGTACTGATACTGAAGACTTATGACGATGCTGTAAAAGACGATGATCATATTTATGCGTCCATATGCGGATCTGCTGTTTCGCACAGCGGAAGGACAGGCGGTATAACGACACCTGATATCGATTCTCTTTCGGATGTCATTTATGACGCATGGAAGGATTCGGGAGAGTTTATCGGTGAAAACACATTTATCGAGCTTCACGGAACAGGGTCCGTAATAGGTGATTCCATTGAGTATACAGCTCTTGAAAGTTCCATCAGGCATATGGAGCATGAAAGCGGAAGGACACTTGCGCCCGGAAGCGTGTTTGTAGGGACATTGAAGCCTGTTATCGGACACCTGGAGGCAGCTTCGGGTATCGTGGAGATAATAAAGGCTGTTGTCCAGATGAATAATGACACCCTGTTTGCAATAGGCGGACTGGAAGAACTCAATCCCAATATCTCCGAAAATGATCATAGCTGTATCGAACTTCTCAAAGCTCACAGGAAGTGGAAGAAGCATACTGACGAGCGTTTAAGGTGCGGTATTAATTCATACGGATTTGGCGGATTGAATGCACATATCGTACTTGAATCCTGCGGCGGTAATCTCGCTCTTGATACAGAGATATATCCTCGGAATCTTTATCTGTATTCCGCAAAAAGCAGAGATGCGCTAATTGAACTGGTAAGGAGAAATGCGGAATTTTTACAGAGCGATGCGGATGTCAGCGGAAGAATAGACGATTATGCTTATACATTACAGTGCTGCTGTCAGCATTATACATACAGAGCAGCCTTTACAGCCGGCAGCAGGGAAGAACTTATAGGTAAGCTCCTCGGTTACTGTAATAATGAGGTCGGTGAAAGAGAGATTTCCTGCAAAACATACAGCGCTGACGATATAGAAAGTGCGATTTCTGACAGGAAGATCGACATTTTAGCGGATATTTGGCTCGGAAATAGCGGCAGGATCGACTGGAAAAGGTTATACGGCGGAGCTGAAAGAAACAGGGTAAGAGTTCCATCCTACCCATTTTCAAAGAAACGCTGCTGGCTGGAGCTAAGTTATAATCAAAGCGGAATATCTGATGATATCACCTTCACACAGACAATAGGCTTCAATGACAGTATAGTCTCCGATCATCTGGTGGGAGAGTGCCGTTATGTTCCGGCAGTGAATTATCTGCTGAACGTAGCAGAAAAGCTGAAAGAGGCATATCCCGATAAGTGCTTTGAAATGTGCAGTGTGCGTTTTATCATGCCTTGCATAGTAATGAAGGATACGGTTATAGAGTATTCCATCAACCTTGCTGGTAAGGGGGGCAGCTTTGTCGCAAAAGCTCCCGATTCGGATATAGTATACGCAAAGGGAGAGATAAAAAGACGAGTGGCTCCCGAAATGCTTCACGACTCCGGATCTGTCAGCGGTGACAGCATTTCAGCAGAGGCTCTCTACGAGCGCATAAGACAGAGAGGGATATACTATGGCGAGACTTATCGGAGGATAAAGAATGCAGTTGTTGGCAGTGATCGCTTTGAGGGCAGTATCGTCACAAGCAGCTGTGATACGATCGCAGAGCGTGCGGCATTATTTGATTCATCACTGCAAGGTGTATTTATGTATTTAGACGATATGTTCGTGCCTTTTGAAGCTGAGAGCGTCTATTTAGACCCCACAGTCAGTGCAGGCAGTTTCAGAAGCAATATGGATATATCACAGGATCATTATGATATAAGCTTCTCTGATGAGAGCGGAAGAACGTTTTTTGAAGTAAACGGACTGGTTATGAGACAGGCAAAGAAGGAGAGCTGCGGTATATTAACACCTGTATGGGAAAAGATACATACCGACAGAGAGAATGCGGAGAGCGATCCCGAGAGGACGATAGCTGTGATGCCTGTGTTCTCGGAAAAAACCTTCGCAGTGCTGAAGAGCTATTATCATAACATAGGATATATATGCACTGATGATATAATAAATGGCAGTAAGGAAAAATTTGACAGCACGGTAAGAAGAGTGATATTTGTCGTTCCCGAAGAAAGAAGCAGTCTCAGCTATCTTGCTGAAAGCTATAAGATGGACAAGACGGCAGTATCTTTCTTCAGACTTGTCAAGAAAATGATCGAAAATGAAATGGACGGCTGCGATATAAGCATTATGATCGTTACCAATTCGGCATTTAACGTCACAGGCTGTGACAGTATCGATCCATTTGGTTCGGATGTTATCGGAATGGCATTATCTGTCAGGAAGGAGATAAGCAACTGGCAGATCACCTGCTTTGATACAGACACATTTACCGAAGATACAGTCAGGGCAATGGAAGCAATAAACAGATATTCCTCGGGAGCGTCAGCGCTCTATGCTTTCAGAAACGGCGAAGTTTACATAAGAAAGCTTGAAAAGACGGATGTGCCCGATAAAAGCAGCATTGCTCCTTTCAACGAAGAAAGTGTTGTGCTTATCATCGGAGGAGGATCAGGCATCGGAGCTCTTACAGCAGCTCATATCGCCGACAGGTATCACAGCAGGATAGCTGTATGCGGAAGAAGGGCAGTGTTAAAGGATAAACCGGACTATGTCGATTATTATTCATGTGACATATCCGATCCGCTTCAGGTTGAAAGGCTTTTTGACGGAGTACTCCGGAAATACGGCAGGATAGATACGGTGATCCATTCCGCTCTTGTACTTGATGATTCAACTATAGCAAACATGACCGAGGAACAGCTCCTCAGAGGTCTTGCGCCAAAGACATCGGGTGTAATAAACGTTGTCTCGGCTATGAGAACTCATAATGCCGGGCAGTTAATAGTGTATTCGTCAGTGATGTCCTTTGCTAACTATGCAGGTCAGAGCAACTATTCCGGCGGAAGTGTATTTATCGACAGCTTTGCGGCATATGCTGCAAGTGAGCTGGGCATCAGATGCAAGGTATTCAACTGGGGTCTATGGTCACAGACAGGTATCGTCACAGACAGCTTCCATGTAGGAGTCATGAAAAAGAAAGGCTTCCTTGGAATGGAAAATGCTGAAGGCATGGAAATGCTTGAAGCCGGACTGCGCTGTACATACGGACAGATGGTAGTGCTGAAGCAGATAGGCTCAGGTGTTACGGACGAGCTTAATGATCACAGATATCCCGAAGCATATGCTGATACAGAAGATGGCGGATTTTCCGATTACCTTGCCGAAAGGCTTATTACCGCTGATAAGGTGAATGAGCTTCTTGACTATAAGAGCAGGATAAAACATATTTCCGTAGCATTTGCGGACAGGATACTGAAAACAGTTGGGAATGCCGGTGCGGCTATAACAGGCAGGAATGCAAAGCTGCTGTATAATGAACTCAGGGAGGCTGTAGAGGCAGACGGAGATATGCCGGATGCTATCACGGAAACAGGTGATGACTGCTATACAAGGCTGCTTGACAAGATAGAGGGCACCTATACGGATGTGCTTTATGGCAGGACCGCGCCTACCGAGCTGCTCTTTTCAAAAGATACCAAGCAGCTGGTCGCAGATATATATGGCAATAACGACATGGCCGATTACTATAACACTATAATAACCAGGGCGCTTCAGTATAAACTGCTTACATATCTTAGATCAGCCGGAATACCCGACAAAAAGATAAGGATACTGGAGGTAGGTGCAGGTACAGGCGGCACAACAAGACCTGTCGCCGAAGGACTTGAACCTTTCTCGGACTTTATCGAGTATTATTATACTGATATTTCTAAGAGTTTTGTACTTCACGCAGAGGAACGCTTTGGAAGATATGACTTCTTCAGATTCAGAACGCTGAATATGGACAAGCCTCTTGGGGGCGATCTGGCAGAAATGAAATTCGACTATGTGATATGTGCCAACGTGATCCATGCGGTTGCGGATCTTGATCTTGCGCTGGATAATCTCAACAGACTTGTTGACATTTCGGGAAGTCTTATACTGTACGAGATGACAGAAAAGCTTCTGTTCAATACCATCATATTCGGACTTCTTGATGGCTGGTGGCTGTACGAAAATGACAGGCGCAGGATAAATGGCTCGCCGCTGCTTACGAAGTATTCGTGGAAAACGGTTCTTGAGAAGCACGGCTTCGGCAATATCTTTTTCTACGGGGACAAAAGCGGTTCACGCAATATTGGTCAGAATATTATCATAGCCGAGAAATGCGGTGAATCTGCAGCTCCGGACATTTCTGCCGACGAGGTGCAGGAGCAGGTTATCGCAGATGACAGGAAAGAGGCGTTCAGAACAACAGATGATGTGATCTCAGGAGTAATAGGAATGATCGAGGGCGTAGTGCAGGAAAAAATATCCGATCCGCGAAAAACGTTTGTGGATTGCGGCATAGATTCCATAATGGCTATTGAGATAATAGAGAAGATCAATGCAGCCTTTGGTCTGAGACTGAGAGCGGTTGATATTTTCAAATACGTTTCTCCCTATGGACTTGCCGAGCACATAAAAGAGATAAAAAAGACAGATCCGTAAATTTTTAAGAGGGTAATTAAATTGAATGATATCAACAGATTAATGGATGACCTATCCGACAAGAAGATAAATAAAAAAAATATATTGCAGTTCATCGGGAAAAACAGCGGCATATCAGATGGCAATACGAAAGGAGCCGAATCTGATGACAGGATCGCAGTCATAGGTCTTGCCTGCCGTTTTCCCGATGCAGACGATCATCGTCAGTTCTGGGACAATCTGCTGGAAGGAAAATGCTCTATCCGCGAGATAAAAAGGTGGGACGAAGAGGATTATTATTCAGCAGACAGGAACGCAGAAAACATGAGTTACAGCAAATGGGGCGGAATGCTTGATGATATAGCTTCATTTGATCCTGCTTTTTTCGATATCACCCCTGCTGAGGCTATAAAAATGGACCCTCAGCAGAGGATACTCCTTGAAGAGACATGGCACGCATTTGAAAATGCAGGATATTCCGACAGGGACCTCAGCGGCATGAAATGCGGAATATACGTTGGTATAGCTGACAGCTCATACGGAGATGTGTTGTCGGAAAACAATATTTCTGCAGATTCCTACCGGTGCATGGGACTGAATAATTCCATACTTGCCAGCCGTATTTCCTACTTTCTGAATATGAAGGGACCTGCCATAGCTGTAGATACTGCCTGCTCATCTTCACTTACAGCTATCCATCTTGCCTGCAATGCATTATTGCAGGGGGACTGCGAAATGGCAGCAGCTTCGGGTGTTACCGTCTATTCATCGCCAAAGATGTATATAAATACCAGCAAGAACAATATGCTTTCCGAGAACGGAAAGTGCCGACCGTTTGACAAGGATGCAAACGGCTTTGTGCCCGGAGAAGGCTGCGGAGTCGTTATACTGAAAAGGCTGGGAGATGCAGTAAGGGATAACGATAATATCCTTGCAGTGATAGACGGCTCATGCATGAATCAGGACGGAAAGACCAACGGTATCATGTCACCGAATGTCATTTCACAGTGTGCGCTTGAAAAGGAAGTATACGAAAAATTCAACATACCTGTTGAAAAGATAGGATACTGTGAGGCTCACGGAACAGGAACAAAGCTGGGTGACCCCATAGAGATCGAGGCGCTTACCGAGAGCTTCAGGGAGCACACTTCCAAAGTCGGTTTTTGTTCTATAGGCTCTGTAAAAGCAAATATCGGTCATACTGTAGCAGCCGCAGGTGTTGCGGGAGTAATAAAGCTCATATGTATACTTAACAACGGCGTGAAGCCTCCCGAAATAGGCTACGATGAGTGTAATCCGTATATAGAGCTTGAGAGTTCGCCGTTTTACATCAATACGAAAGCAGAAATGTGGGAGGACAGAGCAGACAAGAAGTGCATAGTCAGCTCTTTCGGATTCAGCGGCACAAATGTACATCTTGTCCTTGAGGGCTATAATGCAAACGAAATAGGCTGTGAGCGTAGAAAAAGACTTTATGTATTCTCTGCAAAGACCGAAGCAGTACTCAAAAAGCTGCTGGGTACTTATGCAGACTGGCTTGATGGTCAGTCCGAGGATATTGCGGCACGGCTGGCGTATACCCTTATGTACGGAAGGAGTCATTTTCCTTACAGAGCTGCTTTCATTTGCTCAGATATCAGGGAACTGAGAAGCAGCATAACAGCTTACCTTGATGGGATCAGCGCCGGGGATATGCATTATTCTCAGAGTATGGCAGATGATGAAGCCGAGCAGCTTATCGACCGTTTATATGAGAGCGATTTCTCTGACGGTGATATGGAGAAAGTATACGGGATGTATCTTGACGGGTATTCGGGAAACAGGGGAAGGCTAAATGTCCGTCAGAGGATAGTATGTGCTCCCGGCTACTGCTTTGATAAGTCAGTATACTGGATAGACGGTAAAAAGGACAGATATAAAAATATATGTGTACTTGCTGAAAGACTTGTAAAGTCATCCGCGGATATGTCTGTGAGAGCTGATATCAGCAACGCAGTAGTTGCAGCGGCAGATAATAAAAAACCTGCCTATTGCAGGAACATTGCTGCTGTAGGTGAGGAATTCTTTGAACATACCTTTGAGTCGGACACTATAGTATTCGATAATGATGCAGATAAAACAGCAACAGATCCTGACACCTTGGTCAGGGAGCTTTTTGCAAGGATAAAGAAGGTCCTTTTAAACAATACATCAGGAAGCTACAGGATAATAAACGTATTCAGGAATGTTTCCGCAGATACAGTTCCCGAGCTGGAGGCGCTTGACGGACTGAGCGTAACTGTCCGCTGTGAATACCCGCAGGTGTCAGTGAAGAATATCTTTACGGCATCGGAAGCTGCTGCTGCTTTATCAGACAGCTTGTACGAGGATATCTGCTGCGGCACTGAGAAGACAGTGTACTACAGCTCTCAGGGTGAGAGATATGTATATGATTACTATGATGCAGCTCCATCTGCTGAAGGTTACGTTTTTCCGAAAGAAAAGGGAAACTATATCGTAACAGGCGGAACAGGCGGCATAGGTTCGGAGCTGACAGCATATCTGACAGGGAAGCTTTGCGGTAATATCATAATACTCGGAAGAAGAGCGCCGGATAATGATATAGAGCATAAGCTTGAAAAAATGCAGTCTGATGACTGCAAGGCAGTATATATCAGCTGTGATATCACAGATGAGGAGTCGGTAAGAAAATGTGCACAGAATATTGCAAACTCTTTCGGTACTGTAAACGGCGTTATCCACTGTGCGGGTATATTCAGAAATAACTTTATCATCAACAAGAACGCCGAAGAGTTTGATACTGTACTTGCCCCTAAAGTAAGGGGAACGAGGCTGCTTCATCAATATTTCGGCGGAAACGGTCTGAAGTTCTTCTTCGTTATATCATCTGTGGCCTCTGTCATTGGCAAGACAGGCCAGAGTGATTACACCTATGCAAACAGGTTCCTTGATCTGTTTGTCAGAGCAAAGTCAGCCGAAAACAGCAGCTGCAGATATGCTTCCTTCAATTATTCTTACTGGGAAAACATGGGAATGAAGCTTTCTGAGGATGATGCTGACGAGCTTATCAAGAAATATGGTATATACCCGTTCAGGGATTCAGAGGGAACGATGGCGTTTGAGTCAGCAATGAAAACTGCAAGCCTGAACAATTATATTGTAAAGACAAAGGATACATCGATCATCAAGGAAAGAATAAATGCATTTTCTTCTTTACACCGTTCAGAGACATTGACAACCGAGTATTCTTTATCAGAAGCAGAGGATATAATAAGGCGTGTTCTATCAGAGGTCACAGGCTATGATATATCAATGTTCACCAAAGGTTTTGAGCTTGATGCCCTTAATCCGGATTCTGTCATCATAAACAGCTTCAATACCTGTATTGAGAAGTACTTCAGCGGCCTTCCGAAGACTATTCTGTATGAGAAGAATACTGTGGAAGAGATAGCTGAATATGTGATAAAGCAAAAAGCTGATCTCAGAAAGCATTCGGAATCTCATAATAATGACTGCACTGACGACGGCAGCGCCTCAGCACCTGCTGAAAAGGATGAACGCAGCACAAAGCTTGCGATCATAGGCATAAGCGGCAGATTTGCCTCAGCAGAAAGTGTCGGAGAACTGTGGCAGGCTGTACTTGGAGAAAAGTCACTGATCTCCGACCTGCCGACAGAGCGCTGGAAGGAGCACGAAAAGCAGCTGAAGCTTTTTGATGAGGAAATATACTGCAAGTCAGGCGGTTTTATGAATGATATATACGGTTTTGACACAGAGCTGTTCCGTATCTCGCCAAGAGAAGCGAAGCTGACAGATCCGCAGGAAAGAAAGTTTATGGAGGTGGTATTCGAGGCTCTGCAGGATAGCGGCTATAGCAGCAGGACACTGAGTTCCTCAAAGGTCGGCGTTTTTGTCGGCTCAACAACGAATACATTTTCTTCCTATGCCGAAAACAGCTGGACAAGCGGAAACTTCACAGCAGCCCAGTCAACTCCATGGTCAATATCCAACAGGATATCATGGCTTTGCAATTTCCACGGTCCTTCAATGGCTATCGATACAGCTTGTTCATCAGGTGCAGTGGCATTTCATACAGCCTGCCGGAGCATAAATAGCGGAGACTGTGATATTGCTGTGGCAGGAGGTGTGAATATATATACTCACCCATACAAGTATGCAGTGATGTGCAGAAAGCAGATGCTGTCACGGTCAGGAGTATGCTCTGCATTTGGCAAGGATGCTGACGGCTTTGTACCGGGAGAAGGTGTTTCGGCTGTTATAATAAAGAGGCTTGATGACGCAGTGAGAGATAACGATCATATCTATGCTGTTATAGAGTCCTCTGCAGTTAATACGGCAGGAAGGTCAAAGGGCTTCCTTGTTCCCGACATAAATCAGCAGGCAGAGGTCATAGAAAAGGCACTTTCAGACGCTGATCTTGTTCCTGAGGATATAACGTACATTGAAGCTCACGGGACCGGAACACAGCTTGGAGACCCGATAGAGATAGCTGCATTGAATAAAGTGTACCGCAGAGAAAGTCAAAGGAAGGATCTCTGCCCTGTAGGTTCTGTAAAGACCAATATCGGACATCTTGAAGCTGCGAGCTTTTTCGCGTCTCTGGCAAAGGTGATATGTATGATCCGAGAGCGGAAGATCGTGAAGACTCTGAACAGTGCAGAGATCAACACTAATATAGATATGGATAACACACCTTTTTATTTCCCGCAGTCACAGACAGAATGGAATGCTGACAGAAACGGGCGCAGGATAGCTGCCATAAGTTCATTCGGAGCAGGCGGGGCCAATGTTCATGTGATAGTCAGTGAATACAACAGCATGAATAATAAGGGTCAAAACAGTCACAGTGAAAAGGAGTGGTTTCCGGTTTCTGCAGTCAGCAGCAAGAGGCTCATGACGTATTTAGCAGTTATCAGGGAACGACTTGCAGAAAGCTCCTTATCACATATAGGATTTGATGATATCTGCTATTCGTTCAGAAGGAAGATGCCGGTACTTGATATATCAGTGGGAATATACGCTCATAGCGCAGATGAAGCTGTAAGAGTCATTGATTCGGTCATTTCGTCCGGCAGTGCAAGTGATGGAACAGTTTACTGTGAGGGCTTTGGAAATGAAGAAATTACAGCTGAGCTTGAGAAATGGAGAAAGGGCGAAAAACTCACAGGCGCCGGGTGCGGCATGAACCTTGTTGAGCTGCCGTTCTATCCTGCTGATAATATGATATACAGACCTGACAGCATAGTGCAGTCACGCCGCAGGAAATACGGCAGCAGTCACAGACAGCTCTCGGGGCGCAGTGTATACGGCATTGATCGCGGAAGGAGCTTTTGCGACGGAACAGTAAACATTTTTGAAGTGCTTGATATCATGGGAGATGTGTTATTCAGATATAGGGCCTCTGATGAAGCTTGCATAGGATCAGTTCGCTTTGCAGCGCCTGCAGCTTTTGTGAATGCCGAGCATTTTGAGACAGAGATCTCTGAACACGATATAAGAGTTTATTTTGCAGAGGGCAGTACGAAGAATCTTTTCGCAGAGGCAGAGATCTGTAATGCAGATGAGATCACCGACGGAGCCGAGATCAGCTATATCGCAGATGAGACGCTGCACAGTGACAGCGAAGTTCCGGTCTCAATATCGGTACATGATGCTGTTAGGAAATTTGTCAGAGCTCAGGCGCCTTCTGTGTCGGGATTTGCTGTTGCTTATGTCGAAAGCTGCATCATTTATGATGAGATATCAGCTGCCGATGAAAATAATATACACATCGGACTTGTAAAAAGAGTATCCGATTCAAAATACGTTATCGATCTGAGGATCAGTGACGGATACGGGAGTACACTTATGAACATAAAGAGAATGTATCTGATCTGTAAGAGGTAAAAATGATAGAGATTTATAATGAGCAACTGACAGAGCAGCCCGTCAGGGAATATGTTGAATTCGGTAGAGAGACAGTAATATGTGATATATCAGGAAAAGCGTTTGCAGCATTCGATATCGGACATGATATGATCTGCTGCAACAGCATTGATGAGCTTACCGCGTATATATCCGTTTCCATGACAGGCGGTAAAGATATAGATATAGTCATCTTTGATGATACCGCAGCCGATGCAGGCAGTGTGAGTGACATAAGAGAATACTATCTGAAGCTTCTTGCTCTTGTAAAAAAGGTTGTGTTTGAAAAAAAATCAGGATCACGTTTGATAGTATTCTATAAAACGGGAGATGACATCCTGCCGTATAATGAGGCACTTGCTCCGATAGGCAGGTCGGCTGCAATAATCGGTGGAGAACTGAAGGTAAAGACAGTGGGAATTGACAAGGATACAGACCTTACCCATGATATCTTCGTGTCCGAGCTTAATGAGAAAGGCTTTACTGACAGTACAGTAGTTTACAGCGGCGGCAAGCGATTCATAAAGAGCATGGTGCCATGCTGCAGTGCAGGTGCGGGACACGGAAGCTTCCTGACGCTTGACAGTGATTCAGCCGTTGTTATCACAGGAGCATCCGGCAGGATCGCGGGCATATTAGCGAGAGCCGTCGCCGAAAGGTGCAGAGCAGGTATAATACTTATCAGCCGCAGCAGAAACAGACAGATAGATGAACTTATAGAAAGATACAGCGGAAGGATAAGCTTTATCAAATGTGATATAAACAACAGCAGCAGATTTGAAGCGGTACTGTCAGAAGCTGTTGCAGGATACAGCAGATGTGCGGCTATAATTAATACCGCGGGCAACAACGACGGAAAGTACTTCATCAGCAAGAACAAAGAGGACATGGAATGTGTTTTTGCACCCAAGCTCAGCGGAGCCTTCGGTCTGTTTGATTATGCCTGTAAGCACCCGGTCGACCGACTGATACTGTTCTCCTCCTCTTCGGCGTTTTTCGGAGATCTGGGACAGGTTGACTATTCACTGATAAACAGATTTACCGATGTATTCGCCGATTATGCGGATAAGTACTTCAGACGCAGCGGCATTCCTGCAAGGGTGATCTCAGCGGCATGGCCGCTGTGGAGAAACGGCGGTATGCACATGGAGAAGGGCAGTGAGGCTGCCTACCTTACAATGAATAAGTCGGATTACCTCGAAGATGAAGAGGGAGCGGCATTATTGTTTGACCTTATGACAGATGATGAACACACAGATCTGTTGATAATAAAAAAGAAGGATAGTTCAGAGGTGAAAAAAATGTCTGAAAAGAATTATTACAGTGGAGCCGATGATATTTCGTCAGAGCTCAGGAATATAATCTATAAAGTAATAGATCTTGAGCCTGAAAGGATAAGCGAGACCAGAAATTTCAGCGAAATGGGATTTGATTCTATATCCTTCAGAGAATTTGCGGCGCAGATAAATAAGAGTTTCGGGCTTGAAATACTGCCCATAGACTTTTTTTCGTGTACGAACCTGAAGCTGCTTGCCGAAAAGGTGGCAAAGGAATATGCAGCTGTAAAGGAGAACAGCGAAATAAATGCTGCTTCCGATATGGATCCATTTGCCTTTCTTGACGACAGAACTGATACATTTTTGCTTGATAAAGAAGTATCGGCTGTATGCAGTGACAGAGCGGTGAAATGCAGCGATGTAGCTGTTATCGGTGCAGAGTGCATAATGCCTGATGCAGATGATATATTGGAGTTCTGGGATAATCTTACAAAGGGAAGATGCAGTGTAAAGAGCGTCCCCGCTGAAAGGCTTACAGATGGTTGTTTCAAAGAAGGGACGGATATAAAAGCTTGCTTCATTGACAGTATCAAGGGCTTTGATGGTGAATTCTTCGGTATCACTCCACGCAACTGTGATAATATGGATCCACAGCAGAGACTTTATATTGAGGTCGTATGGAAGGCTTTTGAGAGAGCAGGTTACAGATTAAGTGACCTTGAGGGTGAAAAAGTCGGCGTATTCACAGGAGTTCAGCACTGTGACTATAAGAATATCCTCATGCAGAAGGGGATACTTGACGGTTCTTCGGTAATCGGAACTGATCCTACAATGCTCAGCAATTATCTTTCGTACATATTTGATCTTCACGGCCCGAGCGAATCCGTGAATACAGCCTGCTCGTCCAGCCTCACAGCAGTACACAGAGCAGCTGACTCGGTAAGGAACGGTGAATGTGAGATGGCAGTTGCAGGCGGAGTAAGTCTTCTGCTGAACGCCAATTCATTCACTATGGCAGACAGTATGGGCATAATTTCGCCTAAGAATATATGCTCTGCCCTTGACGAGAGCGCTGACGGATATGTAAAGGGTGAAGGTATAGGAGCGATCATTCTCAAGCCGCTGGATAAGGCTGTCAGGGATGGCGACAATGTACTTGCCGTCATAAAGGCAAGCGGTGTCAATCACGGAGGCAGGGCGCAGTCAATTACCTCTCCCAATGAGGAGGCACAGCTAAGTCTTGTTACCGACACTTTTGAGAAAGCAGGAATATCTCCTGATACTGTATCGTATATGGAACTCCACGGTACAGGCACAAAGCTTGGCGACCCAATCGAGGTAAGAGCGCTGAAAAGAGCATATGAGCATTTCGGCGTTGAAAGCCGCGGTACTGTAGCAATAGGCTCACTGAAAAACAATATCGGACATCTGGAACCTGCATCGGGAATAGCCAGCATGATAAAGGTCATAATGTGTCTGAGAGAAAAGACTCTTGTACCCCATATCAATTACAGTAACGAAAACCCTTATCTGAAGCTTTCCGAGACGCCATTCTATGTTAATACAGAACTGCGTCAGTGGAGCACTGAAAAAATCAGGCGAGCCACAGTAAGTTCATTCGGCTTCGGTGGAGCAAATGCGTTCGTGATCCTTGAAGAAGCTCCGGAAAAGCGCAGTTTGACCGGTGATAAAGGAACGGATAGATACGTCTTTGTTCTTTCGGCGAAGACAGAGCAGCGTCTGATGAAGAAAGCAGAGCGATTCAGGACATTTCTTGCGGATAAACGAGCCTCAGAGCTTGACGGACCTTTTTTAGCAGATATGTGCAGCACTCTTCAGCTTAAGCGTGAGGAATATGAGCACAGGCTCGCAATAGTATTCAGCAGAGCCGAAGAATTGCTTTCCTGCCTGTCCGATACTGTGACGGGAGCCGGATGCATCAATGCTTCGGCAGAAATACCCGACAGTGATATAACAGTGAGAACAGCTTGCACATGGTGTGAAGGGGGGCACGCGGACTGGAGCAGTCTTAATGGCGGACGCAGATTTTTTACAGCTGACCTTCCGCCCGAACCCTTCATGCACCGCGATTACTGGTTCGATTCCTTCTGTCAGAAAAAGCCTGATACCAGGCACACGGCAGAGAAGAAGTCATATAAATATATACCTTCTGTGAATACGGATGTTTCCGAGACGGTATTCCTTGAATACATCACAGACGAGATATGTGTGCTTCATCTGAATTATACAGAGCAGAAGAATATGTTCACCAAGTCATTTCTGAGTTGTATCTCCGAAAAGCTGTCTCAGGTAAAGCAGGATAAGAGACTGAAGGCTCTTATAGTAACGGGATATGGTAATATATTCTCCATGGGCGGAAGCAAAGAGGAACTGATGAGTCTTGCAAACGGTGATAATGAGTTTTCCGATGCAGACGGCGCCGTAATATACAGTGGCTTTGCCGAACTGGATATTCCTGTTATATCGGCGATACAAGGATATGCCTTCGGAGGCGGTCTGATATTCGGACTGTACGGCGATATAGTCATACTTTCAAATCAGGGTTCCTACAGTGCAAACTTCATGAAGTACGGCTTTACTCCCGGACTGGGTTCAACTTTCCTGCTAAGGCACAAGCTTGGCGACCTGCTTGCAAATGAGATGATGTACACAGCTCATATATACACAGGAAAAGAACTGAGCACAAGATGTACGGGTGTAATATTCGAGGATCAGGAAGATGTTATGACCAGAGCGGTCAGCATAGCCCGTGAGATCGCCGGCAAGACATCAAGATCGCTTGCTGTGCTTAAACACGGTCTCGGTCAGAAGTATCGTGATGATCTTAAAGCTGCCATTGAGCTTGAACTCGAAATGCACAGAGAGACCATAACCACCGCTGAATCAAGACAGAGAATAGACAGGCTTATCAGCGACAGTGTGTCAAAATCTTCAGCAGTCCGTTCTGACAGTGCAGCTGTGCTTGAACTTAATAAGCAAGTAGTTCCCCCTGCATTTAAGAGGGAAAGCATTGAGCTGCAGCCTCTCGACAATACATCGGCAGAGAAAAAACAGGACAGTGGTATGCTGGAATATGTAGTTTCGGTTATTTCCGGTATTCTGCATATACCCGAGAGCGAAATAGACAGCGATATCACATTGCATGATCTGGGCATAGATTCCATAAATATGGTGGAGCTGTCAAGGATTATCAACAATGATCATATGCTGGATATAGATGCATCGGAACTATATGATTATTCGACACCGGAAAGAATAGCAAGGCTCATATCAGAAAGAACAGGGAACGATAGGATAGTGCCGGAGCGTAAGGAAATACCTGTACAGAACGTTTCAACGGAAGGACCGGAAGCTGAAAAAGAAGATATGCAGGATATATACGAGGGGCTTACTTCTATCATAAGCGAGATACTTCATCTTCCTTCATCTGATATAGACATAAATGACAGCTTCAGCGATCTTGGCATGGATTCTATAAATATGATAGAACTGTCGAGAAGAATGAAGGATACCTATGACGTATCTGTTGATGCATCTGAGCTCTATGACTATAATTCCGTCAAAAAGGCGTCACAGCTCATAGGAGGAGATCATATCATACAGGAAAGCTCATCGGGAGATAGTGAAAAGAGCGTACTTGAAATGCTAAAAGGCATTGACGACGAAACAGATCTTGATGATCTTGACAAGTATCTTACAGATCTTCTGTGATCATCATGGTATAAATATAAGAAAAACCGCAGATCAGGGATATTCTGCGGTTTTTTATTATATAATCTTCATTCGCGGATAGAATCAGACATTTATATACGGGGAGGACGGGAACACAAATGAAAAAACAGGCTCCTGAATACAAGAACCTGTCCTGCTGTGTAAGCTGTAGAAAACTGATGAGACTGCCGTAAGCGATGTGCAGCTATCTTTTCTGATAATAGTGAGCGAGCCTGCGAGCGTCAACGTGGTCGGGCGCACAGGCACTGTGCTGGTGCCGGTGGCGGGGGTCGAACCCGCACGGTGTTGCCACCACGAGATTTTGAGTCTCGCACGTCTGCCAATTCCATCACACCGGCGCATTATTGTAATTATAACACATAATAATACAAAATGTCAATACCAAAATTTCAGGCTGCCATAAAAAGGCAGCCTGTTAGTTATATATCGTAGATGTAATTTGCGTCCAGTCTGGTCTCGAATTCCTCAACGGGCAGGGGCTTGTCGAAGTAATATCCCTGTGCAAGCTTACAGGAGTTTGAGGTGAGGAGATCGACGTGCTCCTTGGTCTCAACACCCTCGGCGATGCATTCCAGCCCCATTTCCTGAGCCATGGCGACGATGTAGTTGAACATGATGCCTTTCTGCTCGTCATTGTTATTGTTCTTGTCGGGCAGCAGGCTCTTGTCCAGCTTCAGCACGTTCCACGGAAGCTCCTTTATAAGGTTAAGTGAGGAGTAACCGATGCCGAAGTCGTCCACAGAGGTCGATATACCTGTCTGCTGGAGACCGCTTATAGTACGTTTCAGGTCTTTGAACTCCACATCGGTAGTGGTCTCTGTGAGCTCTATCTCGATGAGCTCATGGGGGACCTTATGCTTGTCGATTATCTTGACTATACGGTCCAGCAGGTCCATATCCGAGAGATGACGTCTTGACAGGTTAACAGATATCCTCACGACATTTCTGCCGGTGTCAAGCCATCTTCTGATATCCCTGCACACTTTGTCGAGGACATAGAAGTCAAGCTTGCAGATATCGCGTCCCTGTTCGAGGACGGGAATGAAATCCGCAGGAGAGATAAGTCTGCCGTTGTGGTACCAGCGGGAGAGCGCCTCTGCGCCTGCGATATTCCGACCGTCAAGGGAAACCTTTGGCTGATAGTAGACAAGGAACTCCTCGTCTGCAAGAGCCTTTGGGAAGCTGGCTGTGATATCGTTATGGCGTTTGCTCCTTGTGAGGAGAGCGTCGTCAAAGAAGACCACATCCTGAGTGAGTTTTGCGATATGGAAAGCCATGCTAACTCTGTCCATGATATCCGTGGGAAGGACAAAGCTGTCCATATCGGGAATGACGTAAACTCCGACGGTAGCGGAGATAAATATACGCTCTGATTTGTTGTCGTCGATGGTGATGCCCACACCGCTGAGGAGCTTCAGTACAGACTCAAGCTTTTCGTCTGCAAGGATTATTATGAAATTGTCTCCGCCGATACGGCATACGAATTCGTTTTCGTGGTCAAGGAGCTCATCTATCATACCGATGAACTTTTTCATGACACGGGTGCCGTTTTCGCGGCCTATCTGCTGATTGACAATGGAAAAGCGCTTCAGATTGAAGTATACTGCGGTGAATTCGTCGATCCTTTCCGCCTTGCACAGTACTCTGACAGTTTTCATGAACTGTTTGAGGTTGTACATATCCAGCTCACTGTCGAAAAAAGTGAGCCTGTGAGTCAGCTTCAGGAGCCTTCCTCTTGCATTGAAGGTGCTGAGCAGAGAGATAAAGACCTCGATCCTGCCGCGGTCCAGCTCAGTCCACTCGTCAGTGCCGTCGCGATGGATGATCTTGTATACTGCTATATTGTCATCGGGCGTGATAAGACGCCTTGTGATGTAATCACCGTCACAACTGCCCCCGCAGTCGTAAAAGCAGTAGCTTCTGAACAGCCCCATATGTTCCGAAGCCTCATTGTCATAGGCAATGAAATCGATCTTGCCTATCTTGAGAACATAGCACAGATCCTCCATTGCTTCTGTGGAAGCGGGCGCAAGTGTATCGGGAATGACATACATCCCGCTGATAAACTTTTCAATAGCTGTCAGATACTCGTTTGTATTCATGCATATCCCCTCCGAACAGGCAAAAGCCTGCATCAGATTATATTTTTATACATAATAATTATATCACAAAAAATGGCTATAATGATAAACATTCTATGAACACAGTGTGAATAATACAATGCTTGTTTTTGAATGTTATTTTTTGTTGTACAAATTCAACAAACGAAAGGAGCGGCGCTCCGTTTTTGAGTTAGATATTAAAATAACGTGAAGAAGCAAAGATCACATGGGATCCTGAATTTTATCGGATAAAAGTTTTAGAGTGGAAAAGCGTTGACAATTGACCTCCTCTATGGTATAATTTTTCTAAGATGACCGCAGTGTTTTACGGCGGTCGGTTTAGTATCGGAGGTCGGTCAAATGAAGAAGATAAGCGTAAAAACGAGCCATCCCTATGAGGTGCTGATACAGCGCGGAGGACTTGCTCACTGCGGAGAATATATATCAGAGGTCACAAAGTCGAGAAAGGCAGCCATCATCACCGATGATATCGTGGAAAAGCTCCATCTTCAGACTGCACTTGACTCAATGAAGGCTGCAGGTTTTGAGTGCAGCGTTTTTGTTTTTCCCAACGGCGAGCAGTCCAAATGCCTTGAAAATCTGGGGAAGATCTACGACTTCCTCTGTGAGAGCAATATCACCAGAAGCGACATCATCATAGCTCTCGGCGGCGGAGTTGTTGGCGATATCACAGGCTTTGCCGCTGCTTCCTATCTCAGGGGAGTGGAGTTCGTGCAGATACCCACTACTCTCCTTGCACAGGTGGACTCCTCTGTGGGCGGCAAGACCGCTATCGACATTGCAGGTGGCAAGAACCTTGTGGGAGCTTTCAAGCAGCCTGCACTGGTCATCTGTGACAGCGACATACTGAAAACATTGAAGCCCGAGACCCTTGCAGAGGGCATGGGCGAGTGCATAAAGTACGGCATGATAAGGGACGAAAAGTTATTTGAGCTCATGGAGTCCAGGGAACTCGATACAGTTGACGACATAATGGACGAAATGGTCTATGCCTGCATAGATATAAAGCGTATCGTCGTCGAGCACGACGAATTCGACAGGGGAGAGCGCATGGTGCTCAATTTCGGCCATACTCTCGGACACGCCTTGGAGGGCTGGCACAACTACAAGGGCATTGCCCACGGTGAGGCAGTTGCCGCAGGAATGTGCATGATAACCGACCGCCTTGCGCCTCAGCTTTCTGACAGGCTCAGAAAGGTCTGCGAGGCATACAGGCTTCCCACAGGAAGCAATATCCCCATGAGCGAGCTGCTGCCATTCTGCTCCAAGGACAAGAAGAACGAGGCGAAGGACATAAACTACATCATCTGCAATGAGATAGGCAAGGGCGAGATAGTTAAGGTGCCATTCACCGAATTCTGCCGCCTTATGGAGGGCTGAATATGGATGTAAGTATCAGACCCTCGGTGCTCCGCGGAAAGCTCAGTGTCCCTGCATCAAAGAGCTGCGCACACCGTTCAATTATATGCGCTGCTCTGGCAGACGGAGTTTCTCACCTCAGCGGAGTAACAATGTCCAAGGATATAGAGGCTACTATCGGAGCTATGACCGCCCTCGGTGCCAAATTTACCGTAGACGGCGGCGATATCACTGTTGTCGGTTCAGGCGGCCGCAAGGCGGAGAAGTGCGTTATCGACTGCAACGAGAGCGGCTCCACACTTCGCTTCATAATCCCCATAGCAGCTGCACTGGGCAGCGATACGGAGTTCCGCGGCAGAGGAAGACTGCCGCAGCGTCCCATCGACATTTTTATCAGGGAGCTGGGGAAAAACGGTGTTGCCTTTGACTATCACAACACCATGCCCTTCAACGTTTCGGGCGGACTTAAAAGCGGCATTTTCGAGATAGAGGGGGACGTTTCCTCACAGTTCATCACGGGACTTCTCTTTGCGCTCCCTCTGCTTGAGGGTGACTCCGAGATAGTTCTCACCTCACATCTGGAATCACGACCCTATGTGGATATAACCATCGATACCCTGCGAAGATTCGGCGTTTTCGCGGAGGAGACAGACCGCGGCTTCCGTATAAAGGGCGGTCAGAGCTATTCTCCCCACGATGAGAGGATAGAGGGAGACTACTCACAGGCAGCTTTCTTCTGTGTGGCAAATGCCCTCGGTTCACAGGTAGAGCTTGGCAATCTCAACGAAAACAGCGTTCAGGGCGACAAGAAAATCCTTGAAATTATACGCGATATGTGTTATAATGGCAGTATCGGACACTACAGAGCCGACTGCTCGGACATTCCCGACCTTGTACCCATACTTGCGGTGCTGGGCGCCTTCGGCAGCGGCGATTCGGTAATATACAACGCTAAACGACTCAGGATCAAGGAAAGCGACCGCCTTCAGACCACTGCCGCCATGCTCAATGCTCTCGGCGGTAATGTGGAGATAACCGATGACGGTCTTATAATCCACCCCACAGGTGCTATGCACGGCGGTACAGTTGACAGCTTCGGAGACCACAGGATAGTAATGGCAGCTGCCATTGCCGCTACCCGTATCGACGGCGAGGTGGTCATCACGGGAGCTGAGGCTGCGGAAAAGTCTTACCCTGCTTTCTTTGACGACTACAATATGCTCGGAGGTAAAGCAAATGTCATCATTCTGGAATAATAGGATATCTGTCTCCATGTTCGGTGAGGCTCACGGTCCTGCCATAGGTGTTACCGTGGACAATCTTCCCTCGGGAGAATATATTGATGCCGAGGAGCTTGCACGCTTCATGGCAAGAAGATATTCCTGCGGCAGTGCTCCTGCCGTTAATTCCATGCCCCATATAATGTCGGGTATCTTCAACGACCGCACTACGGGAACTCCTCTCTGTGCCTTTTTGCAGAATACCGACACCTCCGCACCTCAGCACGAAATGCCCGATAATCTGGTGAGACCCGGTCATGCAGACTACACGGGTACTCTCCGCTATAAGGGCTTCAATGATGTGCGCGGCGGGGGACATTTCTCCGACAGACTTACGGCTCCTCTCTGCTTTGCGGGAGCTGTCTGCGCCCAGATACTGGAAAGACGCGGTATCTACACAGGCGCACACATTCTTCAGATACACAACATAAAGGATAATCCCTTTGATCCCGTCAATATCACAAGGGACGGCATACTCAGCGTAAGGAACAAGGATTTCCCCGTTATCAACGACCGCAAGGGCTGGGAGATGACAGAGGATATCAATAAGGCTTTCGAGGGAGGAGAGTCCCTCGGCGGTGTCATCGAGTGCGCTGCTGTCAATGTTCCAGCAGGTATCGGCTCTCCCATATTCGACGGACTTGAGAACAACATCGCTCAGCTCGTTTTCGGCATCCCAAATGTCAGGGGACTGGAGTTCGGAGCAGGCTTCCTTTCGGCAAAAATGGTGGGAAGTCAGAACAACGACGAATTTTACGTCAACGACCACGGTCACGTTGTAACAAGGACTAATAACCACGGCGGCATAATCGGCGGTATCTCCTCGGGTATGCCTATTACTATCAGAGTGGCGTTCCGTCCCTCGGAATATGTGGGCGGTCAGCAGAATGCAGTCAACTACCGCAATATGACAGACGAGACTGCCGAGAGCAAAAAGCATATACCTTGCAATGTCCCTGCGGCAGTTCCCTGCGTGGAGGCTGCGGTGAATATTGCCCTTCTCTCTCATATGATGGACTATCCCAATTTCTGTTAAGGTGATAATATGCAGGACGAAAATATCATGAAAATGGCAGAACGTGCCGATACTGAGATAAGGGACATCCCCACTCTCAATATCCTCCTCTGCTATCTCCTTTACAAAATAGACAGACCCGTCAGCCCCGACCAGCTCTACGATATCGCTATCGGAACGGGTATCATAAACTATTTCTACTATCAGGACTCTATCGGCTATCTCCTGAAAAACGGCCATATCACTGCCGAAAAGGACGATAAGGACGAGGATTGCTATGTGCTTCAGCCCAAGGGCAGAGAGTGTGCAAAGCAGCTGAAAAACTACGCTCCCAAGTCCTACAGAGATAAGCTGGTGCTGGCTGCGCTCCGCTATTTTGCGCGGATACAGTACGAAAAGGAACTGAAAATAGAGTACGAGCCGGTGGGAAACGGCTACTACACCCATGTAAGGTGTATCGACTCAAGTTTTGACCTTATGGACCTGAAGCTCTATGCTCCCGACCTTACACAGGCAAAGCTCATAGGCGAGAAGATACTTCTCAATCCTGCGGGATTTTACGGCAAGGTCATTGAAGTTGCCCTCTCCAATGAGGAGCCTCCATACGACCTCAGCGACAACTGAAAATATAAGGAGCTGTCTTATGCCAGCTCTTTTGTTTTATGCCCGTTACATTATGGGCGGCATCATCTCCGTTCTGAAAAAGTGCTTTCACTATAGGTTCGGAAATGCTGTTTTTTCAACGGGAAACCGTTGTATAACTCAAAAATAGTTTTCAACTTTGTAGGAATGACTGAATCAGTATACGAATAATTGTCAGGTTTGAACAATAATGCTGACAACATCAAGGGAGTAAGATATGAAATACGGACTCGTTCTCGAGGGCGGCGCTATGCGCGGACTTTTCTCCGCAGGAGTCATCGATGTCCTCATGGAAAATAATATAATCCTCGACGGCACTGTGGGAGTCTCCGCAGGTGCTGCCTTTGGCTGCAACTACAAATCGGGACAGATACGCAGAGCTATCCGCTACAATACGCGGTTCTGCAAGGACAAGCGCTATTGCAGCAAGCGCTCACTCTTTAAAACAGGAGACCTTTTCGGCGCCGAATTCTGCTATCATACAGTCCCCGATGAGCTGGATATCTTTGATAATGAAGCTTTTGCAGCTTCTCCTATGGAGTTCTGGGTGGTGGCTACGGATATCACCACAGGCAAGGCGGTGTACCATAAATGCGGTCCCATCGACTACGACGAACTGGAATGGATAAGGGCTTCCGCTTCTATGCCCGTTGTGGCGCGTATAGTGGAGGTGGGCGGCTATAAGCTGCTTGACGGCGGTATCTCCGACTCAATACCGCTGAGGTTCATGGAGAGCAGGGGCTATGACAGGAACGTGGTGGTGCTCACACAGCCCCGTGACTATGTCAAAAAGCCTGCAAGCGGTATATCTCTCATGAAGATGAAGTACAGAAAGTACCCCGAACTCATAAAGGCTGCCGAAAACAGACACAAGATGTACAACAGCGAGCTGAAGTATATCCGCGGTGCAGAGGAGAAGGGAACCGCCTTCGTTATCGCTCCCGAGGAGTCTCTCCCTGTGGGGCACGTTGAGCACGACCCCGATGTTATGCGCGAGGTCTACCGCATCGGCAGACGTATCGCAAAGGAGCGCCTTGAAGCTCTGCAAGCTTTTCTGGATAAAGAGTGAGGTAAATCAGAATTTAACACCGCAGGTGTTAAATTCCGAAGCCCTTAGCCTTTAGCTTTTAGCCATTAGGAAGCGGCTTCGCCGCTTTATTATCGGGCGGCGGAACGCCGCCCCTACATCAGGCT
>Ga0129317_1000371_pt1 | contig 49542 bp, 44 predicted proteins | sample Cm1ome_FD_94430 | JGI IMG/M metagenome (GOLD analysis project Ga0129317, IMG submission 94430) | Eastern black-and-white colobus group fecal microbial communities from Wisconsin, USA - Cm1105 metagenome | ecosystem: Host-associated > Mammals > Digestive system > Large intestine > Fecal | place... | reverse complement strand
TACAGAAAAAGAAAGATACGAATCTCCTGCAGAATATCAGGTATTAAAAACACTGATTTCTACGGGAGATTCGTATTTTAAAATTTAGAGCTTAAAAATCGGGATTTCCCGACTGCCCCTTTTATCTCGTTTAAATGCCAAGCTTCTTCATCATCCAATACGCATCAGCATATGAACTATCTTTATATTTCATGTTATCTGGAAAGGTTCCATATATTTTAAATCCGAGCTTTTCATATAAAGCTATCGCAGATTTATTATCTGCAATTACTTCAAGTTCTGCCTGTTCATACCCGGCCTTTTCAGCAAGCTCTAAAACAGTTTCCAACATTGCTTTTCCAATTCCTAAGCCGCAATATTCTTGATATAGAGCAATTGCAATATCACATCTATGACTGTATCTTCTATATCCGCCCATACTCATTAGAGAACAATTTCCTATATGTCTGCCTTCTGTTTCAGCAATTAATAATAATTCATTTTCACTATTCTTTTTAGCTCTTATAAAGGCTTGCTCTTGTTCTATTGATAATGTGATTTCCTCAGGTTCACGAATCAAAAATGGTGTTTCGGCTGATGTAATTTTTAGATAAGCTATTAAACTTTCAGCATCCTTTTCTTCAGCGCTTCTAAGAGTGATCTCTCTGCCGTTTTTATCTTTTATGATTATCGCATTCATATACATGGTTGCTTACCTCGTAGAAAGATTTTCACCGGTCAGTCCAATATATGCATGTTCGCCCTGCCCACCTTCCGGATGTGCCAGAAGCCATTTGTTTTTTGCAAACAGAAGCTTGTCTTCCGCAGTATTTCCATGAGGAGATTCTAATGGCAGATTGGTATCCTTTGGAAGAACGATCACAACGCGATGACCGGCATCTGATGTACTGCAGGCTGCAAAATGAAGGGTTGTGGCATAGAGTTCAACGGCAGTACCTTTTGGAAGTAAAAAGGCTTCCACTGCGGAAGTATCGTATTTATAATCGTCAGAAATGTCCTGCCGGGATCCAAGGAGGAGAATCACATCGTCTCCGGCAATGTTAATTTCAGAGGAACGATGATATTCCAGTGCATTTAACATATGATTTTTACCATTACAATATCCAACTTGAATAGGGAGTTCCCCGTAAAAATTCTTTTGCAGTTCCTTACAGATGGAAACGGCTTCCAGTTCCGGAACAGACGGAACGTATATGATTTTATCTGTCAGAGGAGTTGCATCCAGAGCCTCTAATAACTCGGAAAAGTCCATTTCCTGAATAATTTTTCCATATTTTTTGAATGAAATATCTGTGATTTGTTTGATCGTCATATTAGGTCTCCTTTGTCTCTTTTATGTAAATAGTACCCCTTTTGAAAGTGAAAATCAACAGTAGATAAAGAAGAGAATACAAAGGTGGAAAAAGTTTACATAACTTGTTGACAAACAGGTCTGTTATCATATATCTTAATATGTAGTCGCTGTATTATAAGTATCAGTAATGTTTATGGAAAAATCTGTAAATGAGATGAGGTATTACAAAAGATGGCAAATTTAGATGTAATCTGCATTGGGGCAATCAATTATGATTATATGTTTCATTGCACAGGTTTTGATTTAATCACAACAAAAGAAGGGTCTGAAAATTTAAGTAATCCGATATCGGATGTTGAAGATGATATCTTTGAACTCGTACAAAAAGGTAAAGAATATACCACCCAGATTGGTGGATCAGCATTTATTTCGCTGAAAGTAGTGAAACATATTTGTCCGAATTTGCAAGTTGCATATGTGGGTGTCTGCGGAACACCAAATGAGTTTGATCTCAGATATGGAAAGAGTAATAATATAGATAGAGAACTTGCACATTTAGATAACAGAGACTGGTTGTTTACAACAAGAGAACGGTATGAAGAGCCTTATTATAAAGCAATTGCCAAATCGGTTGTAAGACTTTATAATCATACGAGAAACTGTATCAAAATTGCACCGTGTGCTAACAATACGCTGTTAAACCGAATCAAAGAAAAGGAACAGAGAACAGGAGAATCTTTTGCAGAATATCTGGCATCTGCCAAATGGATTCATTTATCATCTCTTTCTGATTTTACACAGTTTGAGGCAATTATGTTTTATGTGATTCAGGCAAAGAAAATAAATCCGGAATTGAAGATCAGTATGGACCCTGGTTTTGAATATACTTCAAAATGGAGAGATCGTCTGCAGGGACTGATTTGCTATGCGGATTATGTTTTTCTGAATAAATCGGAAAAGAAGAATTTGGGATTGAATGCCGGAAGTGCCCGCCCTTTATATAGGAATCTTTGTGATTATTTTACGGAATTTGATGAGACACCTGACCGTACATTAATTATCAAATATGATGACAGACATGAATTGCTTGGTTTTGAGGATGGGAAGGCTAAGATTCGCACAGTGCGTCATAACAAGTTATACAATTATCAGATGAATAATGATACAGGAGCCGGTGATTCGTTTGCCGGAGGACTGGTTGCCGGAATGGTAGATGAAAGGCTGCAGAGAGATATTGAAAAAGCAATCGGACTTGGGGTACTTGCTGCGAAAGGGCGAATGACCAGTTTTGATTATGAGGATCCATATCTAAAGATTCAGTCTCTTACAAATGTGTTTTTTGAAGAAATGAATAAATAGATGAAAAAAGCTCTGAGGTTTTGCGCCGCAGGGCTTTTGGAAAGTGAGCGAATAAAAGGAGTTTTGTTGCTATGGAAGGGAAAAGGACAGACGATTCCAGAGTGTTGGAAGCGACAATGAAAGCCGGGGAGATCCTTCTGCAAAGCGGAGCAGAGATTTCCAGAGTAGAAGAGACGATGATTCGTATCAGCAATTATTTTGGCGTAGATTCGAAGGAATTTTTTGTTTTGAGCAATGGAATTTTTGTCACCGGAGGTAAACACAGTAAAGAATACGCAAAGGTGCGCCATGTGCCTGTAAAGGGGGCACAGCTTTCGAAAGTCGTGGCGGTGAATCAACTGTCAAGGGAAGTGGAAGAAGGAAAATATTCGATAGAAGAAGTAGAACAACGACTGGAAGAAATCGAGCATATGAGTGGGAAGAGTTTCCAAAGTCAGATTATAGCGGCATCCATAGGAAGCAGCGCTTTCTGCTGCCTTTTCGGCGGAGGACCTTTGGACTGTGTTGCAGCGCTAATTGCGGGATTTCTGGTCCAGATTTTTATTTTAAAAGTTCGAATACCTTATTTGAGTAAAATTACAGGAAATGTTGGCGGTGGTGCTCTTGTCACCTTAGTCTGTATCCTGTGTTATCAGGCAGGAATTGGAAATAATCTGAACCATATGATTGTGGGATCCGTGATTCCACTGATTCCCGGAGTTGCATTTATCAATGGAATCAGAGAAATCGCAGATGAAGATTACATCTCTGGTTCGGTAAGGTTATTAGATGCCCTTCTGGGATTTTTGTGTATTGCGATTGGTGTGGGCGTTATGCTTGGATTATTTCACCGAATCACGGGAGGTATCTTATCATGATCGTACAGGTAATTGCAGCAGTTGTGGGGACGACTGCGTTTGCTTTATTATTTGAAGTGCCGCGACAATATTATATGACATGTGGAGTAATCGGTGGAATAGGCTGGTTCTTATATTTGTTTATGGTAGAGAAGTTGGGATTGACAGCGGTGGAAGCGACATTTATTGCTACGGTTGTGGTGGTTCTAATGTCCAGATTCAGTGCGGTAAAAGAACGATGTCCGGCGACTATTTTTTCGATACCGGGAATCTTTCCGTTGATTCCAGGAGGCGGTATCTACTGGACAGCTCATTACATTGTGCTGAACCAGTATGATAAGGCAATGGAAAGTGGAATGGAGGCAGCCAAGGCTGCATTTGCACTCGTACTTGGAATTATTGTGGTATTTGAGATTCCACAGAAATTATTTAAAATACAAAGAAAAGAAACAGGAAAAAAGCAGGGGGAATAGGTAATGAGTGATAAGAACAAAGGTAATCTGTATATTTTAGTGACAGCACTTTTGTGGTCAACGGGAGGACTTTTGATTAAATATATTCCGGGAAATCCGGTGATGATTAATGGAGCCAGATCTCTAATCGCACTTGTCTTTTTCTGGGCATATAAGAAATCAATCAAAATACATTTTAACAGTAAAATAGTTGCGGCAGCAATTTGTCTTGTACTTACAAATCTTCTCTATGTAATTGCAAATAAGCTTACAACGGCTGCCAATGCGATTGTTCTGCAGTATACTGCTCCGATTTTTGTCTTGATATGGGATTGTATTTACAGAAAGAAATTCCCGAAAAAACACCAGATTCTGGTTGTGGCAATGGCATTTTCAGGAATGGTCTTATTCTTCTTTGATCAGCTTGATGGAGGAGCGCTTCTTGGAAATATCATTGCAATCACCGCGGGTCTTTGTTTCTCTGGAGTATTTTTCATCAATTCTCTTCCGGAAGCGAGCGGCGATGATTCCAGTATGCTGGCGTTTGGACTGTCTTTCTTGATCGCCATACCATTTATGGGTGAGTTCGTAAAGCTGGATATGGTTGGAATCAGTGCACTGTTGGCTTTGGGAATCTTTCAGGTGGGACTTGCCTATATGTTATTCGCGAAAGGCGCTAAGCTTACAACACCTGTCAGTGCTTCTTTGATAGGTCTTCTGGAAGCCGTATTGAATCCGGTGTGGGTATATTTGTTCTACGGTGAAGCAATGGGAAAATATGCATTTGTGGGAGCTACTGTGATTCTTTTGGCGGTTGTGATTAATACGGTAGCCGGGAAAAATGAAGAAAAATAGAGGTGGCATGGAACGATGAATATCAGAGATTTTCATGTATTTATTGTTGTAGCGGAAACAAAGCACCTTACGAAAGCATCGAAACTCCTTTATATGACACCGCAAGGTGTCAGTAAAGTCATTAAAAATCTGGAAAATGAATGTGATTGTGATTTGTTTCTTCGTACTGGAAATGGCATGGAACTTTCGGAGTGTGGGAAACGTTTTTATGAATATGCGAAACATGCAGATGCCAGGTATCATGAGATGAGAAATGATATTTTGCACATCAAGCAAAAAGAACATGGAGTAGTTGATTTGTTGTCTGCCTTCGGAATTCTTCGTTATGTTACGCCGGAATGTATTCAAGATTTTCGGCAGAAGTATCCGGAAATAGAATTTCATTACAGAGAATGTCCAGATAAACAGATTGAACGATGGTTTCAATCCGGAGAAGGAAATGTTGCATTTTCTCTGGCACCTTGTGACGAGGAATTGTATCATGTGTTAGTGTTTGACACCTTTGAGATAAAGCTTTTGGTAAATAAAGAGCATCCTCTTAGTAAAAAGAAATCTGTTACGATACAAGATTTAAAGGAGGAGCCGATTTACATTGAAAGCAGAGAATTTAAAATTCATGATCTGATCGTAAATAAATGTCATGAAGCCGGGTTTGAACCGAATATTATTTTCGAGACAAGCGGGTTCAGCCTGTGTCATAAAATGGTCAGGGAGAATAAGGGAATCACAGTCACCGTTGATTTTGTCTCTGATGATATGGGGCACAGTAATATGGTGTTAATTCCATTTTCAGATGGGACATATGAATGGAAAATCTGTATGTTGACCCGGAAAAATGAGGTTGCTGGAAATGGAGTGGATCTTTTTCAGAGACATGTCAAGAACTGGATGGATAGAATCCGAGAAGGAACTATCACGAGATAGTTGAGTGAAGAGAACAAAAAGTTGATGAAAAGCTGAAAAATTTACTTTTTTGACAAATAAAGTAAGTTTTTCAGCCTTTTTTGATTCCAATTTTTTAATATATAGAAATTGTCAATATATTAATAGAAAATGCGAATTTGTATCCTCTGAAAATGGATGATAGAATACAGCTGATGAAAACCAAAACCATACTAGAGGAGGAGAAACGTATGAATATCGGAGTAACAGAAATCAGTCCAAGAGCCGTGCAGCAGGTGGCGGAAAAGAAATTTAAAGATGGATATTATTGTTGTGAAGCACTTATGAGTGCAATTCGTGATGAATTTAAACTGGATGTACCAGAAGAGGTTATTGCCATGGCATCGGGGATGGCTGTGGGTATCGGTAAATCAGGTTGTTGCTGCGGAGCATTAAACGGAGGCGTTCTGGCACTTGGAATGTTTTTCGGACGTACAGAACAGGATGGTCCTACGAACCCAAAGAGTGTCAAATGTATGGAGCTCACAAAAGAACTTCATGACTGGTTCAAGGTTGCAAATCAGAAAAATGCAATCTGCTGTCGCGTTCTCACAAGAGAGTTTGACAAAGGAAGAGGCGAACATAAAGAACAGTGTATTTTCTTTACAGGTCTTTGTGCATGGAAGGTAGCTCAGATTGTCTGTCGTGAATATGGAATCAAGAATCTTGACGAAGTAGATGAACCGGCACCAAGACGTACTATTGATGAAATCTAATAGAACTATCGAAAAGGAAAAAGAATATGAAGGATATGATTAAAAAAGTCCCAGTGCCACTTTGTGGTGTGATGCTCGGTTTTGCAGCACTTGGAAATTTATTACAAAGCTACGGGGAAGGCATCCGCTCGGTATGTGGGATTGTAGCAGCATTTTTATTAGTTCTGGTTCTTCTGAAATTGATCATGTTCCCACAGATGATCAAAGAGGATATGAAGAATCCAATTATGGCAAGTGTTGCAGGAACATTACCGATGGCGCTGATGCTTCTTAGTACTTATGTGAAACCATTGATTGGTGGAGCTGCAAAGTACATATGGTTCTTTGCAATTGGATTACATATTGCACTTATCGTTTACTTTACAGTGAAGTTTATTCTGAAACTACAGTTGCCAAAAGTATTTGCAAGTTATTATATTGTATACGTAGGAATTGCTGTGGCAGCGGTCACCGCACCGGCATATGAACAATTTGGAATTGGAACAGCTGCGTTCTGGTTTGGGTTTGTGACATTGATTGCATTATTTATTCTCGTTACAATGCGCTATGTCAAATGTTCGGAAGTACCAGAACCGGCACAGCCTCTGATTTGTATTTATGCGGCACCTACCAGTCTTTGTATTGCCGGCTATGTACAGTCAGTAACACCAAAGTCAAAGACATTTTTATTGGCAATGCTTGCGGTCGCAACCGTGCTTTATCTTTTCGCACTTTATAAAGTGGTTGGATATTTGAAACTGAAATTCTATCCGAGTTATGCATCATTTACCTTCCCATTTGTAATCAGTGCAATTGCGACAAAGCAGACAATGGCATGCCTTGCAAATATGGGTTCACCAATACCTGCGCTTCAGTATGTAGTTCTTATTGAAACGATTATTGCAGTGGTATTGGTAGTTTATACATTTATCAGATTCATGGGATTTATTTTTGCACCAAATAAAAAATAATAAATCAGAAAAAAATTGGCTTCCGGAAATGACATTTGCCATTTCCGGAAGCCTTTTATGTTGCCAAGCATGCGATAAAAAGGTCCGGTGGACCTTTTTGAGTTACAGTGAAAATAAATTCGTTTCTATTCTTCCAAACCGGATACGTCAAGGAGATTTTCTCCAAGTTTAATGAAACTATCTTCGTCCACTTCGTAGTCGCCATCAGAGTTTTTGATGATTCTTGTTTCGATAACAACTTTTTCTGCATAAGTTGGATTCTGAAGGATATCATTTAAGATGTCGAGCATGATAGAATAGATTGCTTCGTTAATTTCAGCATCGCTTGGCGTTTCAGCGCCATTTTCAATATCTTGTAACATTTTTTCTATATATGCTTCTGTTTCTGTATTAAGAGTATCGTATAGACCTTCAAATGCTTTCAGAGGTTCTATTTCAACTTCTATCGTATATCCTTCCTCTGTTTTCTGGGCTTCTAAAACCGTATATTTCGTTTTTGACAATACATTGATGAACCAGTCATCATAGCTGCCTGCAATTTCTTCTGATATTTGAGGGTCATCAAAAAGTGCGCTTGAAATATCCATGCCTTCGATTACTTCGTTGTAGTCTTCTTCGGCCTGAGCTTCATCAACACCATGAACCTCCATATATTGTTTGAGGTCATGCTTTGCCATTAAATCCAGTTCTGCCTGAATATATGCAGATGGATTGAAGTCTTCTCCGCCGCATCCAATCAGACTTAAGGTACATGTTGTGATCAGTAGGATCGTGATAAATTGTTTGAGCTGCTTTTTCATAGTGCTTACTCCCTTTCGAATTGTATTTTTTGCTTTTTCAGTGTACGTTCAATAAGGGGGTAATTTACAAGCAGTTATTGTACACCTTATAGCATAAGAAGGCAGTTCGCCTTCTTTTATGAGATTATTATACCGTATATTGCCCAAAAAAGAAAGAACATTTGCAAAGCGTCAACTTGCCTGAAGATGAATATAATATTATAAAAAAGAAAGGGTTTCAAAATGCCGGCTAATAGTCTTTTGAATGGTACGATAGAAGAAATCATCCGAAACCAGGAAAATACACTTCTTACTGTACGATATGTGACGGGACGTGGAAATCAGAGAAGGGAAGAGCAGATTCGACTTGCTGTAGGTCCGCGGACGATTATATTAAATGCAAATGGGTTTCCGGTATCTGGAAATTTTTTGCGGAGAGGAATGAGAATAAATGCAACATTTTCTTCAGCCATGACGAGAAGTATCCCGCCGCAGGCGAATGCGTATTTGATCAGAATTCTTGGAAGAGAACCGCAAGAGCACGTTACGACAGGCAGTATTATAAATGTAGATCAAAAGGGCAGAAGCTTTACACTTCTTACGGAACAGGTCAATTCTTCTGTTATTAGATTTAATGTTACAGAAGATACCAAGATTACGGATCAAAGCGGCAGGTTAATCAGTTTTTCCAGATTACGTTCGGGAATGCGTGTACGCGTACGCCATGCAAATTTTATGACGACTAGCATTCCACCGCAGACAACAGCATTTGCGATAAGAGTTTTGTAGAAAGATTATAGAATGGTAATGTCGGTGTACAGTTGTCATTTGTACATCGACAAAAGAAAAAATCCAGGAATAGTTTCCACAGAAAACAGCGCATACTAATCACGAGGTGAAAAGGATGCAAAATCATTTAAAAGATCAGACAAGCCCATATTTATTGCAGCACGTAGACAATCCTGTGGACTGGTATCCATGGTGTGAAGAAGCGTTCGAGAGGGCAAAAGCAGAAGATAAACCCATATTCTTAAGTATCGGCTATAGTACCTGTCATTGGTGCCATGTTATGGCACATGAAAGTTTTGAAGATGAAGAGATAGCAGAGATTTTGAACAAATATTTTATTTCGATTAAAGTGGACAAGGAGGAGCGTCCGGATATTGACAGTATTTATATGGCAGTCTGTCAGGCGTTTACAGGAAGTGGCGGCTGGCCGACTACCATTTTTATGACGTCGGAACAGAACCCCTTTTTTGCAGGTACTTATTTTCCAAGGACGTCCAGATATGGACAGGTAGGATTTGCAGACTTGATTTTAAGTATCCATAGAAAATGGAAAGATGAAAGAAATGAATTGCTAAAGTCAGCAGATGAAATCATGTATCACATGAAGAGAGGAGTAAAATTAGGTGGTGAGGCAGATGAGAGGATTCTTTGGAAAGCGGTGGAGATGTATCAGAAAGCCTATGATGAGGAATGTGGAGGATTCGGGGATGCACCTAAATTTCCGTCGCCGCATAATCTGCTGTTCTTGATGGATTATTATGAAAAACGTGGACAAAAAGAAGTGCTTCGGATGACGGAAAAAACATTGATCCAAATGTATAGGGGCGGGCTTTTTGATCACATCGGAGGTGGATTTTCCAGATATTCTACGGACCGATATTTTTTTGCTCCGCATTTTGAAAAAATGCTGTATGATAATGCGCTGCTAATCATGGCATACTGCAGGGCGTATGAGATTACAAAAAGTCAAATTTATCGGACTGTTGCAGAGCGGACAGCAGAGTATATCCTGCGTGAAATGACTTCAAAGGATGGAGGATTTTACAGTGCTCAGGATGCGGATAGTGATGGAATAGAGGGAAAATATTATCTGTTTGAGCCGGGAGAAATCATAAAGATTCTCGGTGAGAAAGAAGGAAAAACATTTAATCAGTATTATGATATAACCGAAGCAGGAAATTTTGAAGGAAAGAATATCCCTAATCTTTTGAGGAGTTATTCGATGGATGAGCGGTTCTGGGAAGAAAGGGCAAAGGTGTATCAGTATCGAAAAAACAGATATGCACTGCATCTGGATGACAAAATATTGACTTCATGGAATGGGCTGATGATCGCCGCCATGTGTCATTTGTATCGTGTCAGCAAGAAAGAAAATTATCTTGAGGCTGCCGTAAAAGCAGAGACATTTATTCAGGATAAGTTGTGTGAAAAGAATACACTGTATGTCAGTTACCGGATCGGAAGGCGGGGAGAAAAAGGATTTGCCTTGATTTCTCTGTATGAAATGACATTTCAGGCAGAATATCTGGAAAAAGCACAGCGTTTTTTGAATAAAATGCTTACGGAATTTTACGATAGTGAAGAGGGAGGATTCTTCTTATATGGAAAGGAAAATGAACAGTTGATCTTTCAGCCGAAAGAAACTTATGACGGAGCGATTCCAAGCAGCAATTCCGTCATGGCATATAACCTTGTACGATTATATGAACTGACCGGAAAAGAGAAGATTGGAGAACTGACGGAAAAGCAGATGCGGTTCATGGCCGGGGAGGCAAGGTATTACCCGGCAGGATATTCTATGTTTCTCATGGCATTGCTCCGCTATTTGCAGCATATCTTAGTTTAAAGAGAATTTTATGGAATGAAATATGAGAGATCAAAATTCTGTTCATGGAGTTTTTGCTATTTTGCGAGGCAGTGCAAAATATCCTGATTTACATGGAAAGGTTACGTTTTCAGAGGTGTATGGCGGAACGATGGTTTTCGCCTGTGTAGAAGGACTTCCGGATAATGGAAAAGGCAATTTCTATGGATTTCACATTCATGAAGGCGGAAACTGCACGGGCGATTCTACAGATCCATTTAAAAATGCAGGCGGTCATTATAATCCGGAAAATACGGAGCATCCGTTTCATGCAGGTGATATGCCGGTGCTGATGGGGAACAAAGGAGTTGCATGTTGTCAATTTTATACGGACAGATTTTATCCGGAAGATGTTATTGGAAAAACAGTTATTATTCATGATATGCCGGATGATTTCCGAAGTCAGCCGTCAGGAGACGCAGGGGAGAAAATTGCCTGTGGTGTTATACGAATGGGGCAAGAAAAATAGAAAGAAGTTCTGATCTCTTGCGGGAATTCTATGTGGGGTTGGAAAGTGGTGTCTAGAAGAGAAGTCTGTGGAGAAACTTTGGAACTCTTGTAGGAAATTCTCTGTGAGAGCTGGGTAGTGATGTGCCACAGAGAAATCGGAGGAAGAATTCTGGATTTGTGGTGGAAGATTCTTTGTGGGATCCAGAAACTATTGTGCCACAGAGAAATCGGAGGAAGAATTCTGGGGTTCTTGTGAGAAATTCTCTGTGGAATTTCAAAAAAGCTGTACCACAGAGAAAAAAGATAATTTGGCAATCTTGACCAGGAAAATTCTCTGTGGAGTCAGAAAATGATATGTCACAGAGAAACAAAAATAAGAATCACAGTAATTTATAAATATTTTACAAAATTATTAGCACTCGTACTTGACGAGTGCTAAAATAAGTGTTATATTTCACATAGAACATAGAAACAAAAGTAATATCAATTACATTCAAATATATAGGAGGCGAGTGTATGAACATTAATAAGTTTACAAGAAGTTCTATGGAAGCAGTTCAGCAGTGTGAAAAGATTGCAATGGACTATGGAAATCAGGAAGTAGAACAAGAACATTTACTGTATGCACTTCTTACAATTGATGATAGCCTGATTCTAAAATTATTAGAGAAGATGGGATTTTCAAAAGAAGTAGTTATAAATCGTGTCGAAGAGGCACTCAGGAAACGTCCAAAGGTTCAGGGAGGTCAGATGTACATTGGCCAGAATCTGAACAACGTGTTAGTGCATGGTGAAGACGAAGCAAAACAGATGGGAGATGAATACGTTTCCGTAGAACACCTTTTCCTTTCTTTACTGAAATATGCAAGCAGGGAAATGAAACAGTTATTTAAAGAAATGGGCATCGACAGAGAGAAATTTTTGCAGGCTCTTTCGACGGTGCGTGGCAGTCAGAGGGTAACCAGTGATAATCCGGAAGCCACTTATGATACTTTAAATAAGTATGGACAAGATCTGGTGCAGAGAGCGAGAGAGAAGAAACTGGATCCGGTTATCGGGCGTGATGCAGAAATTAGAAATGTGATTCGTATTTTATCGCGTAAGACGAAGAATAATCCGGTGCTGATCGGAGAGCCAGGCGTCGGTAAGACGGCAGCAGTAGAAGGACTTGCGCAGCGTATTGTAGCAGGAGATGTTCCGGAAGGACTGAAAGATAAGAAGATTTTTGCTCTGGATATGGGAGCGCTGGTGGCCGGTGCCAAATATCGTGGTGAATTTGAAGAACGACTGAAAGCAGTTCTTGAGGAAGTAAAAAATAGCGATGGAAACATTATTCTTTTCATTGATGAACTTCACACCATCGTTGGAGCAGGTAAAACCGAGGGGGCAATGGATGCAGGCAATATGTTAAAGCCAATGCTTGCCCGTGGTGAACTGCATTGTATTGGCGCTACAACGCTGGATGAATATCGTCAATATATCGAGAAAGATGCAGCTCTTGAAAGACGTTTTCAGCCGGTCATGGTGGACGAGCCGACTGTGGAAGATGCGATTTCCATTCTTCGAGGGTTGAAAGAGCGATATGAGGTTTATCATGGTGTTAAAATTACAGACGGCGCACTGGTTGCAGCGGCAACGCTTTCCAACAGATACATTTCTGACAGATTCCTTCCAGATAAAGCAATCGACCTTGTGGATGAAGCCTGTGCTTTGATTAAGACCGAGCTGGATTCGATGCCGACCGAACTGGATGAACTTCGCAGAAAGATCACGCAGTTGGAAATCGAAGAGACAGCGCTCAAAAAAGAAGATGACAGATTAAGCAAGGAACGACTGGAACATCTGCAGCAGGAGCTTGCGGAATTCAAAGAAGAATTTGCGAAGAAAAAGGCGCAGTGGGACAATGAAAAACGCTCTGTTGAGGCTGTTCAGAAGCTGAGAGAACAGATCGAACAGGTCAATAACGAAATACAGATCGCACAGCAGCAGTATGATTTAAACAAAGCGGCAGAACTCCAGTACGGACGACTTCCACAGCTTCAGAAACAGTTAGAAGAGGAAGAAGAGCGTATTAGAAGTAAAGAAATGGAACTGGTACATGAAAGTGTAACAGAGGAAGAAATCGCCAGGATCATTTCCAGATGGACAGGCATTCCGGTGGCGAAATTAAATGAGAGCGAAAGAAGCAAAACACTTAATCTGGATAAAGAACTTCATAAACGAGTTGTTGGGCAGGAGGAAAGTGTGCAGAAGGTAACAGAGGCAATTATCCGCTCGAAAGCAGGAATTAAAGATCCAACCAAACCAATCGGTTCCTTCTTGTTCCTTGGACCAACAGGTGTTGGTAAAACAGAGCTGGCGAAGGCACTTGCAGAAAGTCTGTTTGATGATGAAAGTAATATGGTGCGTATCGATATGAGTGAGTACATGGAGAAATATTCTGTGTCTCGTCTGATTGGAGCGCCTCCGGGATATGTAGGGTATGATGAAGGAGGTCAGCTTACGGAAGCGGTCCGCAGAAAACCATATTCCGTTGTACTTTTTGATGAAGTGGAAAAGGCACATCCAGATGTGTTCAATGTGCTTCTTCAGGTGCTTGATGATGGCCGTATTACGGATTCTCAGGGCAGAACTGTAGATTTTAAAAATACAATACTGATCATGACATCTAACATTGGTTCATCTTACCTGTTAGAAGGAATTGATGAAAATGGCGAAATTGTACCGGAGGCAGAGGAACGAGTGATGCATGATCTACGCAATCATTTCAGACCAGAGTTCCTTAATCGACTGGATGAAATTATTATGTTCCACCCACTTTCTAAAAAGCATGTATCGTCAATTATTGAACTTTTGGTGGCTGATCTCAACAAACGTCTGGAAGACAGAGAACTTCGAATTGAATTGACGGATGCAGCAAAGCAGTCGATCATTGATGGCGGATATGATCCAATGTATGGAGCCAGACCGTTAAAGCGTTATTTACAGAAGCATGTGGAAACATTAGCCGCAAGGCTGATTCTTTCCGGTGATGTTGGAAGTGGGGATACAATCCTCATTGACGTGGAAAATGGGAATTTGAAAGCAAAAACAAAAAGAAATATTATAGTTAATTAAAAAATAAAAAAGATAGTAGTATGTTGATAATATATCAACAAGCACGTTAAATCTTTAATTAATTTACAACGAAAGAAAAAGGGAGTATCATGAGCTTAAGTGATGCTCCTTTTTGTATAGGAGAGAGCAAGTAATATATAAAGTCATTGAGGAGGAAAAAGTTATGGCAATTAAAGTTGGGATAAGTGGTTTTGGAAGAATTGGCAGAGTTGTGATTCGAGCAGCGATGGACATGGAAGATATTGAGATTGTGGGAATTAATGTGAGAAATGCAGATTTTGATTATTTAGTGTATATGTTAAAATATGACACTACATTTGGAAGATTTCCAAAATCTCTGGATACATATGAGAATGGAATTGTGATTGATGGAAGAAAAATTCCGGTTTACTCAGAGTCAGATGCACTGCGTATTCCATGGAGTGAATGTGGAGCAGAATATATTGTAGAGGCGACAGGCGCTTACTGCACAACAGAAAAAGCTATGGATCATATCAAAGCCGGCGCTAAGAAAGTCATTATTTCAGCACCTGCGAAAGATAAAGAGACACCGACATTTGTATATGGAGTAAATCACGAGAAATACGAAAAAGAAATGTGTGTTGTTTCTAATGCGTCTTGTACTACGAACTGTCTGGCACCGCTTTGCCGTGTACTGCAAGATAACTGGGGAATCGAACAGGGTCTTATGTCTACAATCCACTCAGCAACAGCAAAACAGAAAGTAGTGGATGCCCGCTCAATGAAAGATTGGAGAACAGGAAGATCTGTATTTAATAATATCATTCCGTCTACCACAGGGGCTGCAAAAGCAGTAGGGCTTGTCATTCCGGAACTTTTAGGAAAAATGACAGGTATTTCTTACCGTGTACCTACATCTGATGTGTCGGTAGTAGATTTGAATGTTGTTCTTAAGAAAGAAACAACTTACCAGGAAATTTGTGCCAAAATGAAAGAAGCTTCAGAGACTTATATGAAAGGTGTTCTTGAATATGTAGATGATGAAGTAGTATCAGGTGATTTCATAGGAGATCCGTGTACCTCTATTTTTGATGCACGTGAAGGAATTGAGCTGAATAATAAATTATTTAAATTAATTGCTTTCTATGATAATGAATATGGATATTCCAGCAAGACTCTTGAATTGATCCGTCACATGTATGCAGTAGATAATCAATAATAAAATTTCGTGAAAGTTTAGCGCCAGTGCCTTGTGTACTGGCGCTAAAAACATTATCATAAAAAATATGTAAAAAGGAGGTGTGGTATGTCTAAAATTATTTTTCATATAGATGTGAATTCGGCATTTTTAAGCTGGACCGCGGTGGATATGTTGAAAAATGGAGCAGAAATGGATATTCGCGATATTCCATCCATTATTGGAGGTGACAAAGAATCCAGACATGGAGTGGTGCTTGCCAAGTCTATTTCTGCGAAACGGTATGGTATAAAGACCGGAGAGCCGGTGGTAAATGCAATGAAAAAATGCCCGAACCTTCATATGGAACCGCCGAACCATAAAATGTATCGGGAGTACAGCAGAAAGCTGATGAAATTTTTGCATACTTACACTTCTGATATCGAGCAGGTCAGTGTGGATGAGTGTTTTATGGATTTTACCGGAATTGCATGGAAGTATCCGTCGCCGGTTGATGCTGCACTTGAGATCAAACAGAAAGTATATGAAACGTTTGGATTTACTGTTAATATAGGAATTTCAAGTAATAAACTACTGGCGAAGATGGCTTCGGATTTTGAAAAGCCGAATCGCGTCCATACGCTTTTTCCGGAAGAGATTCAGGAGAAGATGTGGCCGCTTCCGGTGGGAGAACTTTTTATGGCAGGAAAATCCAGTGTGGACATTTTGAAAAAGCTTGAAATTCATACGATTGGTGATCTGGCAAGGATTTCACCGGAATTGCTGGAACTGCATTTAAAAAGCCACGGCCGGATGTTGTGGGAATTTGCAAATGGAGCAGGTGATTCAGAATTACAGTTAGAAGAGCGTGCGGCAAAAGGAATTGGAAATTCGATGACACTTGCGAAGGATGTGACAACGGCAGAAGAGGCGAAGAAAGTTCTCTTTGGACTGGCGAAAAAGGTAGCAGAGCGCCTGCAAAAGGCGGGACAAAAAGCCGGTATGGTAAGCGTAGAAATTCGATATAGTGACTTTACAAACTATTCTCATCAAAAACAGCTTCCAAGAGTGACCGATGCAGAGTCTGTGATTTATGAGGAAGCATGCAGCCTGTTCGATGAACTCTGGAATGGAAAACCGATTCGTCTTCTGGGAATCCGTACATCGAAACTGTCGGAGGAGGATGTGCCGGAACAACTAACTATTTTTGATATTCAGCCGGTAATGGAGAAAAAAATTCGAAATGAGGAGAAAAAGCAAAAGCTTAGTGCTGCGCTGGATGTAATTAAGAAAAGATATGGAGAAGATGCCGTTGTCCGTGGCTCACAGCTTGACACAAAGAATAACAGTGGATTATAATACAAAGATAGCGAGTTTTGCCTGTTAAATAAAACATGCAATTTTGAAAGGAGTCACTTAAAAAATGCAGTTTAAAGAAAGAGAATTTATTCCTGTAATGCTCGGTGGTGATATTAATACGTATAGTGTTGCACGTGCTTTTTACGAGCAGTATCAGGTAAAATCATATATATTCGGAAAGTTTCCATCCGGGCCAAGCTACAACAGTAAGATCATTGAGTATCATCCGGATCCGAGAATTGATACCGACGAATATTTCCTTACAACAATGAATGGATTCGCTAAAGAACATGCAGATAAGAAGATTGTTCTTATTGGATGTGGTGATAGTTATGTGGCATTGATTAGTAAACATAAAAGTGATCTTGAAAAAAATATTATTGCGCCATATATTGACTTTGATTTGATGGACAGTCTGCAGCAGAAAGAACTGTTTTATCAGCTCTGCGAAAAGCATGGAGTGAATTATCCCGGAACACTGATTTATGATTCATCTATGGGCCTGGATTTTGAAGTGAAGTTTCAGTATCCGGTTATTTTAAAACCATCGGACAGCATCAAATACTGGGAGTATCCGTTTCCTGGACAGAACAAGGTCTATACAATTAAAGACAGAGCGGAACTTGAAAAAGTGATTCAGGATATTTACGGAGCGGGCTATCCGGATAAATTGATCATACAGGACATGATTCCGGGAAATGATGAATATATGAATGTGCTTACAGTATATTCTGATAAAAATGGTAAAGTGAAAATGATGTGCTTTGGTCATGTTTTGCTGGAAGAACATACACCTCATGGAATTGGAAATCACGCAGTCATTATCACAGAATTGCATGAAGATGTTATGCTCCGCGTGAAGAAATTATTAGAAGATCTCCATTATGTGGGTTACTCAAACTTTGACATTAAGTTTGATAAACGCGATGGAAAATATAAATTTTTCGAGATCAATACGCGGCAGGGACGAAGCAACTATTATGTTACAGGATCAGGATTCAATGTTGCAAAATATATTGTAGAAGAATATGTATATGGAAAAGAATTATCTTTTGAAATGGCAAAAGAGGAGCATTTATGGATGGTAGTTCCAAAGGCAGTTGCATTCAAATATATAAAAGAGGAAGCAAATCTTAAGAAAATGCGTAGACTGATTAAGGAAAAGAAAGCGGTTAATCCGGTGTTCATGAAGGGAGATGCGAAACCAAAACGTTTCCTTGCCATGACAAAGACATATTTCAGCCACTTTATAAAATTTAAGAAATACTATAACTAAATGCCAGGGAGGAATTATATGTCAAAGAGATTAGGAGTTATCGGCGGTATGGGACCAGAGGCAACCAGCTTTTTCTATGCCCGTCTGATCGCAAGAACAAAGGCAGAATGTGATCAGGATCATATAGATACCGTTATTTTGAGTCATGCCACTATGCCGGACAGAACAAAGGCTATTTTGACGGGTGAGAAAGACGCTGTGATAAAAGCGGCGACGGAAGATGCCCGTGCACTGGAAATGTTGGGTGTTTCAAATATTGCGATGCCGTGCAATACATTTCACTATTTTTACGATGATGTTCAGGCGGCGACGAAGGTTCCGGTCATTCATATGGTAGAGGAAACCGTTCAATATGTGAAGAGACACTGGCCTGATACAAAGAAAATCGGAATTATGGGAACAGACGGAACCATTCAGGCGGGGACATATCACCGTGCCTGCGAAAAATGCAAAATAGAACTGGTACTTCCAGAAAAAGACAGGCAAAAAGATGTGATGTCGCTGATTTATGATGATATCAAAAGTGGAAAAAAGGGCGACAAAAAGAAATTTGAGCGGACGTACGATGAACTTATGGAAAAAGGCTGTGACGTCATTATTCTGGCATGCACAGAACTTTCTGTATTTAAAGAATATTATCCGGTTCCGTTAAATTGTGTGGACGCGATGGATGTGCTTGTGAAGGAAGCCATCATCCGTTCCGGTGCAGAATATCTGGAATAGAAAGAAGAGGCACAGATGAAAAAATATAATTTAAAAGAATACGCATTACTTTTAGAAAATCAGCGTATGATGAAAGAATTTCATTCTTTTGGAAATGATGAAATTGTTGTAGAATATCTTACTTATGATTCAAAGCAGGTAAAAGAAGGAACACTGTTTATCTGTAAGGGAGCAGCATTTAAGGCAGAATATCTGGATGAAGCCATTCAGAAAGGTGCAGTAGCATATGTTGCTGAAAAAAAATATGATACACAGAAAGAAGTACCATACTTCCTGGTAGATGATATCCGCAGGGCGATGCCGCCGATGGCTGAAATGTACAATAATGCTGCATGGAAGGAACTGAAGATCGTTGGTATCGGAGGAACAAAGGGAAAATCTACCTCTGCATACTATATGAAGGCAATCGTAGATGACTATATGGCAGCAACAGGCGGAAAAGAAAGCGCAGTTATTTCATCCATTGATGTTTATGATGGCGTAGTGAAGAAAGAATCACATATCACAACACCGGAGGCGGTAGAACTTCAGGAACATTTCCGTCACGCGGTGGACAGTGGTATTACTTTTACGGAGATGGAAGTTTCCTCACAGGCATTAAAATACAACCGTATCGATAATATGAAACTGGAAGTGGGTGTATTTCTCAATATTTCCGAAGATCATATCAGCCCGATCGAACATCCAGATTTCGAGGATTATTTTGCGTCAAAGCTTCGCATTTTCCAGAGCTCTAAATATGCGGTGGTTAATAAAGATGCGGATTTCGCTGACAGAATCATTGAGAATGCCGGGGTTTGTGAAAAACTGCTTACGTTCAGTATGAAAGATGAATCGGCAGATGTATATGCATATGAGGTGGAGAAGGATGGGCACGAGACCATCTTCAAAGTGAGAACGGCTGAATTCGATGAGACATTCCGTCTTACGATGCCAGGACTTTTTAATGTAGAAAATGCACTTGCTGTCATTGCCGCATCTATGCTGCTTAGGATCCCAAAAGAATATATGCACAGTGGACTTTACCGTGCGCGTTCCAGCGGAAGAATGGAACTTTATGCGAGCAGGGATAAGAATGTCATTGCAATTGTGGATTATGCGCATAATAAACTCAGCTTTGAAAAATTATTCTCATCGACGAAGAATGAGTATCCGGATTATCAGATTATCTCTATTTTCGGGTGCCCGGGAAAGAAAGCGCTTCTTCGAAGACGCGACCTTGGAACCATTGCGGGACAGTATTCTAAGAAAGTGTACCTTGTGGCAGAAGACCCGGGATATGAACCAGTGGAAGAAATTTCCAGAGACATTGCGCAGTATGTGGAAGCACAGAACTGTCCATATGTAATGATCGAAGACCGCGGAGAGGCCATCAAAGCGGCGATTGAGGAGGCGGAAGGAAAGACGATCCTTCTTGTTACCGGAAAAGGAAATGAGACACGCCAGAAATATGGCTGCGAATATCTGGACTGTAAATCAGACGTTCAGTTTGTAAAAGAATTCCTTGCCGAATATGATGAAAAGCATAAATAAACGAGAAGGAAGTGTTGCATGTAACACTTCCTTCTTGATTATCATATAATAAAGAGCAGAGAGTTTTCTGTTCAGAAGAGCTATGAATTGTTATTCAGTTTCAGAATGGTTTCTACAAGTTCATGGAGAAAATCCGCAGTTACATCATCTTTATCATGAACATGATTGTATTCTACAATGTCATAAGAAATGAAGGGAAGCGCCTGCAGAAGTGTTTGAAAAATCTGACGCACTTCAGGAATCGTAAACCCATCCGGAACCGGCACAGACACACCAGGCATGATATCCGGATTCATAGAATCAATGTCAAAACTCATATGGATGGATGATAAATGTGAGAGATAGGCAATCGTCTCGTCAAGACATACATCAAGACCTTTTGCACAAATCTGGTTATATGTGTAGTAGCGGATATTCAGTTTATCCAGAATGATCTGTTCCGGGGGATCAATGTCACGAAGTCCCAGCATGACAATATGTTCCGGCTTTAATTTCGGACGTTCTGAGAGAAAACGTGTGAGTGATTTTTCACCGAGTCCCAGAAGAGCCGCTACTGGCATACCGTGAATATTTCCCGTCACGGTGGTTTCGTCTGTATTGATATCCGGGTGAGCATCTATCCAGATAAGGCCAATCTCTTCGCCAAGATTCTCCTGGACATATTCAGAAGAGGCAGAAATAGAACCCATGACAGAACTGTGATCGCCGGCGATGAATAAAGGGGTATCCTGATTTTGAAGCACATGCAGCGCGTAGGAAGAAATCTCTTCGCAGGTTGCAACAACACTGTTCAGATTCTTCAAGTTGGGAAGATTCTGTTCTTCCTTCGTGGTTTCAGATATAATTGGAAAATGCAAGTCAGAATACCGTTCTGTCAGATAGGTAAGGCTTGTGGTTAATCCTTTGTCACCGACACCGTAGTGCATCGGACATCCGTAAATATGCATATGAAAATACCTCCTTAAAGAGCAAATATCAAAAAACTCAATTCACATAAGTATAGCAAATTGAAAAAGTAAATGCAAGAGGTGATAATTTGAAGCTGAAAGCATTACTGTCAGGAATAGATTATGTGGTACTTCAGAATAAGGAACGGGTGGAACAGACGGATATTTTAAGAATTGTACGAGATTCCAGATGCGCGAAAGAAGGAGATGTCTTTGTGTGTATCAGAGGGACGCATCTGGATGGGCATGCCTTCCTTTGGGATGTGTATGAGAAAAATGTGCAGGTCATGGTGGTTGAGCGAAGTGTGGCGCAAGGGAAAATTCTGGAATTTCCGCGCCAGGCGATTATGATACAAGTCCGAAATGCCAGAGAAGCCTACGCACTTATGTCAGCGAATTTCTGGGGACATCCGGCGGACGCAATGACATTGATCGGAATTACCGGAACCAAGGGGAAGACAACGGTGAGTGTCATGTTGAAGACACTGTTGGAATCACAGAAGCAACGCGTAGGGGTGATTGGAACATTGGGGATTTACGATGGGGAAGATTGGCTCTCCAGTAATAATACTACACCAGATGCCTTTACCATTCATGAGTATTTTGATAAAATGAAAAACAAAGGATGTAAATATGTGGTGATGGAAGTGTCCTCTCAGGGAATTAAGCAGCAGAGGATCTGTGGTCTTATGTTTGAAGTGGCTGTGTTTACGAACCTTGGAGAGGATCACATTGGCCCGGAGGAACATCATAGTCTTGAAGAGTATCGCTATTATAAATCAAAACTGTTTGCCCAGTGTAAAAAGGGAATCTGCAATCTGGATGACCTGGCCTCGTCTTATATGTTTCGAAGAAGACAGTGTGAGAAATATGGCTTTACCTGCCAGAGAGAAGTTTGCTGCATGAAGCAGATGGAGCAGACGAGGATCCTTCGGGCAGACAGGATCGAATATGTGTGGGAAAATGGTAGACCGTCCACCAGATTTTCCATCGAAAAAGAAACATATTTTCTAAATCTTCCAGGGCTTTTTAATGTGTATAATGCATTGGCAGCTCTGGAGGTAATGCGAAGTCTTTCCTATGATATTCATACAATGAAAAAAGAGATATCCGATGTTTTAATTACTGGGAGAATGGAAAGTATTTCCAATGATAAAAATATTGCATGCTATATAGATTATGCACACAATGGGATGAGCCTGCGAGAAGCGTTGTCTACTCTGCGCATCTATGCTCCCGGGCGGATCATACTGGTCTTTGGATGTGGTGGAAACCGGGCAAAGAACAGACGGATGGAGATGGGAAAGGTGGCAGGAATGCTGGCAGATCATGTGATCGTGACAACGGATAATCCACGCTATGAATCACCGGAGAAAATCGCAGATGAGATCGTGGAAGGACTGGGAAAAGAAACTGATTTTTATGAAGTTATATTAGAGCGGAGAGAGGCGGTTTTCAGAGCCGTAGAAATAGCAGAAGAAAAAGATATTGTGGTCATTGCGGGAAAAGGACATGAACGATACCAGGAAATCGAGGGGGTCAAATATGAGATGGATGACCATGAACTTCTGAAAGAAGCACTGCAAAAAAAGCAGCAAGTGGAAGAAACAGAAGAACAGGAAAGAGTGGAAGAAACAACATGTATGCAGATGTGATCATTGACATTACAAATGAAAAAGTAGATAAGGTTTTTCAATATGAGGTTCCAGAAGAACTGAAATCGGTACTGAAAGTGGGTATGGAAGTGCTGGTTCCGTTTGGCAGAGGAAATCGCGAGAAAAATGGATACATTGTGAGCTTTTCGGAAACTTGTGATTATGATAAAACAAAAATAAAAAAAGTGCTTGGTCCTGTTCAGAAAAGTATGGCAGCAGAATCATATCTTGTGGCACTTGCGGCATGGATGAAGGAACAGTATGGTGGTACGATGATTCAGGCACTGAAAACGGTTCTTCCGATTAAAAAGGAAGAACAGGCAAAGGAGCAGCGGATTATCAGACGGATCATCAGTGCAGAAGAAGGAAAGGAGAAGCTGGAGCTTTATCTGCACAAGCACCAGAAAGCACGTGCGAGGCTGATGGCGGCGCTTCTGGATGACGCGGAAATAGAGTATGCCCTGATCAGCAGAAAATTAAATATTACACTTCCTGTGGTAAAAGCACTGGAAGAACAGGGTGTTCTGGAGATTGTATCCAGACAGGTTTATCGCAACCCTGTAAAAGAGCAGAACCTTGAGAAAAAAGAACTTGTTTATACGGAAGAACAACAGGCTGCCATCCGCTCATTCTGCATGGATTATCATGCGGAAAATTATGGAACGTATTTACTATATGGGGTGACCGGAAGCGGCAAGACAGAGGTCTATATGGAAATGATACAGAAGGTAGTAGATGCAGGACGGCAGGCCATTGTACTGATTCCGGAAATTGCATTGACATATCAGACCGTGATGCGATTTTACCGGAAGTTTGGAGATCGGGTATCGATCATGAATTCCAGACTTTCGGCAGGAGAGCGCTATGATCAGATGATGCGTGCCCAAAAAGGGGAACTGGATGTGATGATTGGACCAAGATCGGCATTATTTACACCTTTTCCCGATCTGGGGCTGATCGTGATTGATGAGGAGCATGAATCCGCATATAAGAGTGAACAGGTGCCAAGATATCATGCCAGAGAGACAGCGATAGAGCGTGCGAGGCTTTCCAATGCAAGTGTAGTTCTTGGATCGGCCACTCCTTCCATGGAAGCATTTTACCGATGTGAGCAGGGAGAATATCGGCTGCTGAAATTAAAGGGACGAACTGCCGATAGTCAGCTTCCGAGTGTTTATATTGCAGATATGCGGGAAGAATTGAAAAATGGAAACAAGTCTATTTTGAGCGATCGGTTGAAAATGCTAATAGAGCAGCGGCTGGACGCCGGGCAACAGATTATGCTGTTTCTCAATCGGAGAGGATATGCCGGATTCCTTTCTTGCAGGTCTTGTGGATATGTAGTAAAATGTCCTCACTGTGATGTGTCCTTATCTTCACATAAAAACGGGAAAATGATCTGTCACTACTGTGGGCATGAGGAGATGGTGGTAAAGGTCTGTCCGGTCTGTGGATCCAGACATATTGGAGAGTTTCGTGCAGGCACACAGCAGATAGAAGAGCTGGTGAAAAGAGAATTTCCGAGAGCGAGAGTGCTTCGCATGGATCTGGATACCACACGTTCCAAGGAAGGACATGAGAAAATTCTCTCTGCTTTTGCAAATGAAGAAGCAGATATTCTGGTAGGTACGCAGATGATTGTAAAGGGACATGATTTTCCAAATGTGACGCTGGTGGGAATTCTGGCAGCAGATATGTCATTATATGCAGATGATTATCGTTCGGCGGAGCGTACGTTTGAACTGTTGACACAGGCTGCCGGAAGAGCCGGCAGAGGTCGTACTCACGGTGAAGTGGTGATTCAGACGTATCATCCGGAACATTACAGTATACAGACAGCGGCGGCTCAGGATTATGACCGGTTTTATGAGGAGGAAATGAATTATCGGGAGCTGATGGGGTATCCACCAGCCAGGCAGATGCTGGCTGTACTGGTATCCGCAGAAGAGGAAGAAATGTTGGAAACAGGAATGCATTATTTGAAAGAATATATGTTGAGGCTTGCGAAAACAAGACCCGTTCAGATTATTGGGCCAACGAGTCCGCACGTCGGTAAAATCAAGGATATTTATCGTCGCATGTTATATATTAAATCAGAATCTTATCCTGTCCTTGTCGATGTAAAGAATCGCACAGAACAGTATATAGAACTGAATCGAGGATTTTCAAAAATGAAAATACAGTTTGATTTTAATCCTGTAAATGGATTTTAGATAATAATTAAATAAAGAATCAGGAGGAAAAGAAATGGCAATCAGAGAAATCAGAATCCAGGGTGATGAAGTATTAACAAAAGTATGTAAGGAAGTTACGAAAATGACTCCTCGTACAGAAGAACTTATTGAAGATATGCTTGAAACAATGTATGAAGCAAATGGAGTAGGGCTCGCAGCACCACAGGTGGGAATCCTGAAGCGAATCGTTGTGATTGATGTAGGAGAAGGTCCGATCGTGATGATCAATCCGGCCATTTTAGAGACGGGTGGTTCACAGACCGGAGATGAAGGCTGCTTAAGTGTTCCTGGAAAAGCGGGTCAGGTAACCCGTCCGAATTATGTCAAAGCACGTTTTCAAAATGAAGACATGGAAGAATGCGTGATTGAAGGCGAGGAACTTCTTGCGCGTGCTATCTGCCATGAGTTAGAGCATTTGGATGGACATTTATACACAGAAAAAGTAGAAGGCACATTACACGATGTGAGCTACGAGGAAGAATAGGAGGAATACCATGAAAGTTATTTTTATGGGAACACCGGAGTTCTCAGTAGGAACACTGGCTGCCATCGTAGAGGCAGGTCATGAAGTAGTGGTGGCGGTGACACAGCCGGACAAACCAAAAGGACGCGGGAAAGAGATGCAGTGTACGCCGGTGAAAGAATATGCATTGGCACATGGAATTCCGGTGTATCAGCCACAGAGAGTCAGAAGGCCGGAGTGTGTAGAAGAACTTAGAAAATATCATGCAGATGTCTGTGTTGTTATTGCATTTGGACAGATTCTTCCAAAAGAAATTCTGGAAATGACTCCATATGGCTGCATCAATGTGCATGCTTCTCTTCTTCCAAAATACAGAGGGGCTGCGCCGATTCAGTGGGCAGTTATTAATGGAGAAACAGTTTCCGGTGTGACCACCATGCAGATGGATGAAGGATTGGATACCGGAGATATGTTGGAAAAGGTAGAAATTCCACTTGATCCAAAAGTGACTGGTGGAGAACTCCATGATCTTCTGGCCAAGGCCGGAGCGAAGCTCTGCGTGCAGACCTTATCGAAACTGGGAACGGGTGAACTGCATCCTAAAAAACAGGGAGAGACCACAACCGAATATGCCAGAATGTTGGATAAACAATTAGGGCATATCGACTGGAATCGTTCAGCAGTAGAGATTGAGCGTTTGATCCGCGGGTTAAATCCTTGGCCAAGTGCATATACTACATGGAAAGAGAAGACAATGAAAATCTGGGAAGCTGATGTTATCGATAAAAAGACAGACGCAGTTCCAGGTACAGTGATAGAAGTAACGAAGCAGGCATTTTTTGTGCAGACGGGAGATGGGGTTCTGCGTGTAAATGCACTTCAGATTCCTGGAAAGAAACGTATGGAGACGGATGCATTTTTGAGAGGATATTCGATAGAAAAGGGAGAAATCTTCCATTAGAAATGCCAGGAATAGTAGAAAGGAGAAGCTATGTACTATCCAATGTTTTATGATCCAACTTATATCCTTATTCTTATAGGGATCCTCCTTTCGATGCTTGCCTCATCGAAAGTGAAGACAACGTATGCAAAATATAACAGAGTCAGAAATCATGCCGGGGTGACAGGAGCGCAGGCGGCTCAGCAGATTTTGAGACAGGCTGGAATTTATGATGTACAGGTTCAGCACGTTTCCGGGCAGCTTACCGATCATTATGATCCAAGGAATAAGGTGCTCCGCCTTTCAGACGCGACGTATGGATCCACCTCCGTAGCAGCACTTGGGGTAGCAGCACATGAGTGTGGACATGCCATTCAGCATGCAACGAACTATCTTCCACTTTCTATTCGTGGAGCGTTGGTTCCGGTGGCAAATTTCGGTGCACAGATTTCGTGGCCTTTGATTATCATTGGACTTCTTATGAATGGAAATATGTCTGTGCTGTTAATCAATGCCGGAATTATTTTATTTATCGCGGCCGTAGCATTTCAAATCGTGACGCTCCCGGTAGAATTTAATGCTTCTTCAAGAGCGCTCCGTATCCTGCAAGGATCAGGCCTTCTTTATGACGAAGAAGTAGGGCAGGCAAGAAAAGTGCTCAGCGCAGCCGCAATGACTTATGTGGCTGGTGCAGCGACTGCGATTTTGCAGTTACTGCGTTTGCTTATTCTGACAAGGGGAAGAAGAGATGAGTAGAGAAATGAATGTTAGAGAACTTGCTCTTGAGATTCTGCTCGAAATAGAAAAGGGGGAAAAAAGCCATCTGATCCTTCGAAGCGTATTGGAAAAATACCAGTATCTCACGAAACAGGAACGCGCTTTTTTAACCCGTATCACAGAAGGAACGATAGAGCGAAGACTGGAACTGGATTATATGATTAATCAGTATTCCAAAGTAAAAGTAAATAAGATGAAACCGGTCATTCGCAACATTCTTCGTCTTGCAGTCTACCAGATGAAATACATGGACAATGTTCCAGATTCAGCGGCCTGCAATGAAGCTGTAAAGTTGGCAGTAAAAAAAGGATTCGGAAGTCTGAGAGGATATGTAAATGGAGTGCTTCGCAATATTGGAAGAAATCTGGAGTATGTAAAATATCCGGAAAAGGACGACATGCCGGCGTATCTCTCTGTCAGATATTCCATGCCGGAATGGATTGTGAATATGTGGATCTCCGATTATGGAAAAGAAAAAGCAGAAGAAATTCTTCAGAATTTCTATGTCGAACGACCGACTACGATCCGTATTAATGAAAATCAGATTCATAAAGAAGAGCTCATAGAAAAACTGAAAGAGGAAGGCGTAACCGTAGAAGAACATCCGTTTTTACAGTCAGCTCTTTTGATTTCAAATTATGATTATCTGGGGGCGCTTGACAGCTTTCTGGAGGGTGATTTTCAGGTGCAGGATGCTGCTTCTATTCAAGTGGCAGAATGTGCAGGAATCAAAGAAGATGATTATATTATTGATGTCTGTGCCGCGCCAGGTGGAAAAGCGCTTCATGCCGCACAGATTTTAAATGGTACAGGATTTGTGGAGGCCAGAGATCTGACCGAATATAAAGTGTCTTTGATCCAGGAAAATATATGGAGAATGGGATTTACCAATATTGAAGCAGTGCAGAAAGATGCCACGGTTCTTGATGAAGCATCTGAAGAAAAAGCGGATATCGTGATTGCAGATCTTCCTTGTTCCGGATTTGGGGTTCTGGCGAAAAAGACTGATTTGAAATATAAGATGACGCCGGAAACGGAGAAAGAAGTGGCAGAGCTTCAGAGACAGATCCTGAAGACAGTATGTCGTTATGTGAAATCTGGAGGAACGCTGATCTATAGTACTTGTACAATTTGTAAAGCTGAAAATGAAGAAAATACAAGATGGTTTGTGGAAAACTGTCCGCAGTTTGAACTGGAATGGGAAAGACAGATCTTTCCGGGACGTGAGACGGATGGATTTTACATTGCCAAATTCACCCGTAGGAGTTAGTGAAGAGATATGGAAAAGAAAGATATTGCTTCATATTCTTTTGAAGAATTGAAAATAGAAATGGAAAGGATTGGAGAAAAAGCATTTCGCGCAAAGCAGATCTATGAGTGGCTGCATAAGAAGTTGGTGGATGATTTTTCGGAAATGAGTAATCTTTCCAAGACGCTCAGAGAAAAACTGGATGAGGAATATGAAATTCGGAAAGTAGAGATGGTCACACGCCAGATTTCCAAAATAGATGGAACAAATAAATTCCTCTTCTGTCTGAATGATGGAAATATGGTAGAAAGCGTTCTGATGAAATATAAACATGGGAATTCTGTATGCATTTCTTCGCAGGTGGGATGCCGCATGGGATGTCGTTTCTGTGCGTCCACTCTGGACGGGCTGGAGCGTAATCTGACTCCGTCGGAAATGCTGCGCCAGATTTATCAGATTCAGAAAATCAGTCAGGAGCGAGTTTCTAATATTGTTGTAATGGGAACCGGTGAACCATTGGACAACTATGATCATTTTCTGAAATTTGTACATATGATCAGTGATGAGCATGGCCTGAATATCAGCCAGAGAAATATTACGGCTTCGACCTGTGGAATTGTGCCTAATATTCGAAGACTTGCAGAGGAAAAACTTCAGATTACATTGGCGCTTTCCCTGCACGGCTCTAATCAGGAGAAGAGAAAATCATTGATGCCAGTGGCAAATAAATACCATCTTCCAGACGTTTTGGAGGCATGTGATTATTATTTTGAACAGACCGGGCGAAGAATTACTTTTGAATATAGTCTTGTGCATGGCGTCAATGATACGAAAGAAGATGCCGATGAGTTAATTCAGATACTGAAACCAAGGAACTGCCATTTGAACCTGATTCCGGTCAATCCGATTAAGGAGAGAGACTATCAGAAACCAGACAAAAAAAGTGCTGAGAATTTCAAAAATAAACTTGAAAAAAATGGCATAAATGTTACTATTAGAAGAGAAATGGGTTCTGATATTGATGGAGCCTGTGGACAGTTAAGACGGAAGTCGATGCAAGGAGTATGATTTATGAAAGTATTTTCCATAACAGATGTAGGAAGAGTTCGCCAGATGAATCAGGATTATGTGTTCGCAACAGATGAACCGCTTGGTTCCCTTCCGAATCTGCTTGTTGTAGCGGATGGAATGGGAGGACACAAGGCAGGAGATTTTGCATCTAAGTTTACCGTTGAGACGCTGAAAGAAGAACTGAAATTATCTTTGAAAGAAGGGCCAAGAGAAGTTCTGATGGATGCCGTTCAGGTGGTAAATCAAAAATTAATTCAAACAGCAGAAACAGATATTAAGCTTGATGGAATGGGAACCACTCTTGTGGCAGCAACGGTCATTGATCATACATTATATTTCATTAATGTTGGTGACAGCCGTCTGTATTTGATTAATCAGAATATTAAACAGCTTTCCAGAGATCATTCACTGGTGGAAGAGATGCTCAGACTTGGCGGAATCAGTGAAGAGGAAGCAAAGAATCATCCTGATAAGAATATCATAACAAGAGCAATCGGGGTAAAAGAAACTGTAGAAGCTGACTTTTATGAATTTGCACTGAAAAAGGACGATGTTATTTTGATGTGTACAGATGGTTTGTGCAATATGGTCAGCGAAGATGAGATTTTTACAATTATTAAAGGGGCAAGAGATATAGTAGAGGCAGGACAGTTATTGATTGATCGTGCAAATGAAAATGGTGGAAAAGATAATATCGGGGTTGTTCTTGCCCAGCCATTTTCAGATGAGGTGAGTATATGGTAAAAGGTGATATCGTTTTAAATGACAGATATATAGTATTGAGTAAACTTGGCGCAGGTGGAATGGCTGATGTATACAAGGGGAGAGATTCCATGCTGAACCGCCTGGTGGCGATTAAAGTTCTCAAGAAAGAATATCGTGAAAATAAAGATTTTGTCAGAAAATTTATCTCAGAAGCGCAGGCAGCTGCGGGACTGATGAATCCGAATATTGTAAATGTCTATGACGTTGGTGAGGACAGAGGTCTTTATTATATGGTCATGGAACTGGTGGAAGGAATTACGTTAAAAGAATATATTCAGAAAAAGGGCAGGCTTTCTACGAGAGAAGTGCTGAGTATCGCAATTCAGATGTGTACCGGTGTGGAGGCCGCGCATAAGCATAATATCATTCACAGGGATATTAAACCGCAGAATATCATGATTTCCACGGAAGGAAAAGTTAAAGTTACAGATTTTGGTATTGCGAGAGCCGTAGATTCCAATACGGTCAGTTCCAGCGCTATGGGTTCTGTGCACTATGTATCGCCGGAGCAGGCGAGAGGCGGATACTGTGATGCCAAGAGTGATATCTATTCCGTAGGTATTACCATGTATGAGATGGTTACCGGAAGAGTTCCGTTTGACGGGGATTCTACCGTGAGTGTTGCAATGAAGCATTTACAGGAGAATATTGTTCCACCATCAGAATACGCTCCGGATATTACAAGAGCACTGGAGCGGATTATTTTAAAATGTACGCAGAAAAGTCCAGAACGCCGTTATGCTTCCACAGCGCTTCTGATCCAGGATCTGAAAAGAGCACTCGTAGATCCATCAGGCGCTTTTGTGGAAATGACACCAATTCGTGATATGGGCAGTACTGTGGCAATTTCATCAGATGAAATCGGGCGTGCCAGCCGTGAAGCGTCAAAATATAATCGTTATGACGATGAGGATTATGATAACGATGAAGATTATGACAACGATTATGATGATGAAGACTATGATGACGAAAATGACGAAGATTATGGCAATGAGGGCAGACGCAAATCCGGACAGAAGGGAAGTCGCAAAGGAAAAGCCGATGAGGTAAATCCTCAGATGAATAAAATGATGAAGATCCTTACCGGAGTTGCGGCGGCAATCGTGATTCTTATCATTGTGTTGGTTGCCGGAAATGCGATCGGGGTATTTAAGTTCAATAAAACCGATGTTACGGTACAAGATGACAAGGCCAATATTGAAGTTCCAAATCTGCTTGGACAGACAGAAGCTATTGGAAAGGAAATGTGTGAGAAGAAAAATCTGATCATGGTAGTGGTAAGTCAGAAGCAATCTGATAAATATGAGGAAGGTCAGATTATGGAGCAGAGTATCAAGGCAGGTGAAAAAGTAAAGAAGAAGACCAAGATCGAAGTGGTTATCTGTTCAGGTGCCGAAGAAGTTACGATTCCGGATGTGGCCGGAAGTACAGAAGATGCTGCGACAAAGGCTTTGAAAGATATGGGCTTTAAGTCTTCTAATATTGAGGTTCAACTGGAGTTCAGTGATGAATATGAGAATGGTGAAGTGATTGGAACTAATCCGCCTGCGGGAGAGAAAGTAACGGTTGACAGTAAGATCATTATCATTGTGAGCAAAGGTGCAGAGAAGGTAGAAGTTCCGGATCTGGCAGGAAAAACCGTCAGTGAAGCGCAGAAGGCGCTTGCTGATAAGGGACTGAAAGATGGTGGTGCAACAGAAGAATACAGCAATTCTGTTGAAGCCGGAAAGGTTATCAGTCAGTCTGTGAAAGTCGGCAAGAAAGTGGATGCAGGAACAAGTGTAAGCTATGTTGTGAGCAAAGGAAAAGAACCTGCAAAGACGGTTACTGTTCCGAATGTTGTAGGAGATTCTCTGGCAAATGCGATTAAAGCATTGTCTAACAAAGGACTGTATTATAAGGAAGTTGCGGCTGACAGCCCGTCGCCATCGGGAATTGTAGTGGATATGTCGCCGGCAGCCGGAGAATCTGTGGAAGTTGGAAGTACCATCACACTTTATGTGAGCAATGGCTCCGGATCATCAGAGAATCCAGGCGACACAACAGAGTAGCATAGTTGAAGAAGGATTATTATGCAGGGAAGAATTATAAAAGGAATTGCAGGATTCTACTACGTTTATGACGTAGTAGAATCTTCTGTTTATGAGTGTAAAGCAAAAGGAGTATTTCGAAAAGAGAAAATTAAGCCGTTGGTAGGAGACTTAGTGGAATATGAGGTTCTTGACCCGGAAGAAAAGACGGGCAATATTGTGGATATTCTTCCAAGAAAGAGCGAACTTATTCGGCCGGCAGTGGCAAATATTGATCAGGCATTGATTGTGTTTGCAATTACGAAACCAAAGCCACATTTTAATTTACTTGACCGCTTTTTAGTGATGATGGAGCGCCAGGATATTCCTGTAGTTATTTGCTTTAATAAAAAGGATATTGCCGAAGAGAATGAGCTTATAAAGCTTCGCAAAATGTATGAGGCAAGTGGATACAAAGTTATATTTACAAGTGCAGCGCAAAGAGATAATATAGAGGTGGTTCGCTCAGTGCTGAAAGGTAAACTCACAGCGGTGGCGGGACCGTCCGGGGTGGGAAAATCATCCTTAATCAACTCACTTCAGGAGAACGTTAATATGGAAACGGGAAGTATTAGTCAGAAGATTGAGCGGGGCAGACACACAACAAGACATTCTGAGCTGATTCCGGTGGATGAGGATTCTTATATCATGGACACGCCGGGGTTTTCGTCTCTATATACAAACGACTTTGAGAAAGAAGAGTTGAAGTATTATTTTCCGGAGTTTGACAAGTATGAAGGAGAGTGTCGTTTTCAGGGATGTAACCATGTGAATGAACCGGGGTGCGCGGTGAAAGAGGCATTGAAAAACGGAACTGTTCACAAAGTGCGTTATGAAAATTATTTAGAGATGTACAGAGAATTAGAAAAGAAAGAGAAAAAGAGGTATTAGGTATGGAATATATTTTAGCGCCATCGATCCTTGCGGCGGATTTTACAAAATTAGGAGCAGAAATTCAGGAGATAGAAAAAGCCGGGGCAAAATATTTACATTATGATGTCATGGATGGAATTTTTGTGCCGAGCATTTCTTTTGGAATGCCTGTGCTGAAATCAATTAAAAAAGCGACAAACCAGATTGTGGATGCGCACCTTATGATCACAGAACCAATTCGTTATGTGGAAGAATTTGTGAAGTCAGGAGCAGATTTGATCACGATTCACTATGAAGCCTGTGAAGATGTGAAGGCTACTCTTGCGAAAATCAGAGAATCAGGTGTGAAGGTGGGAATTTCTATCTGTCCGGAAACGCCGGCAGATGTTCTGGACGATTATCTGGCAGATGTGGACATGATTCTTGTCATGACAGTACATCCGGGATTTGGCGGACAGAAATTGATTCCAGAATGTCTTGAGAAAGTAAAAGAGATTCGTGAAAAATTAAATGCCAGAAATCTTCAGGTGGATATTCAGGTAGACGGAGGAATTTATACATCCAATGTTTGTGATGCTCTTGATGCAGGAGCAAATATTATTGTTGCCGGATCCGCAGTGTTCAAAGGAGAACCGGAAAAAAATGTAAAAGCATTTTTGGAGATTTTTAAAGATTATGAGTAAGACGATTATTATCAGTGGTGGAAATTTGGAAGAAGGATTTGTGGAAGAAGTTCTTGCGCGGCATGAGGATGCTAATATTATCGGAGTAGATAAAGGAACGGAATACCTTTATCATCATAAAATTATGCCGCAGTATATTGTGGGGGACTTTGACAGTGTGGATCAGGAAGTGATTCAGTATTATCGCACGGAAACTCATGTTGCGATCAAAGAATATGATCCGGTGAAGGATGCAACAGATACAGAGATTGCGATCAGACTTGCCATAACGTTGGGCAGTAAAGAAATCTATATTCTTGGTGCGACGGGTGGGCGTATCGATCATTTGTGGGCGAATATTCAGACGCTTAGTGTTGCATGTAGAGCGAATGCAAAAGCGTATATTCTTGACAGAAGAAATAAAATTACTGTGATTAATGAGTCCTGTGTGCTCAAAAAATCAGAAGCATACGGAAAATATTTATCGATTTTTTCACTCAATGGAGAAGTGTTTGAATTTAATTTAAGAGGTACAAAATGGCCGCTCTCACACCATACTCTGAAACCGTTGGACAGTCTGACGGTCAGCAATCAGTTCCAGAGTGAAGAAGTGGAAATTGATTTCATGGACGGTTTGCTGGTAGTGATGGAAACACGAGACTGATTCGCGAGAAAACTATGAATAGGAAGACAAAACTGGTCGTAGCCCCCAATTTTATGTAGTAGATATTGGTGAGGGCGCAGGCAGACAGGAGGAGATAAATTATGCCGGTTAATTTGTATGAGGTACTTTGGATCTTTGTGATTTATGCTTTTGCCGGTTGGTGCACGGAGGTGGCATATGCCGGACTGAATAAAGGGGTATTTGTCAATCGAGGGTTCTTAAATGGACCGTATTGTCCGCTTTATGGCTTTGGTGTTTTAATCGTAGTGGTAATGCTTACACCTTTAAAAGGAAATATGTTGGTGCTGTTTCTGGGATCTGTTCTTCTTACTTCTATATTAGAGTATTTCACAGGGTTGATCCTGGAAAAAGTATTTGGAAATAAATGGTGGGATTATTCGAATATACCGTTTAATATTCAAGGCTATGTATGTCTTAAGTTTTCTATTTTCTGGGGCCTCGGTTGTATGTTCATTATGAATACGGTTCATCCAGGAGTGTATAAAGTTATACAATGGATACCAAAGAAACTTGGAACATTCTTATTGGCTATTATAATGATTGCATTTGCAATAGATGTCTGTGTGACTGTCAATACGATCTTGAAGTTTAATCGAAAAATGCGGATGTTGGAAGATGTTGCCGCACGTATGCGTAAGCTGTCTGATGAGATCGGAGAAGATATTTTCGAAAAGGTGACAGATATTGCGGAAAAGGCAGAAGAAGTCGAAGAATATCTGGAAGAAAAGCGTGATGATGCACAGGGATATCTGGAAGAAAAGCGTGCTGATGCACAAGAATATCTGGAAGAAAAGCGTGCCGATGTGCAGGAAGCAAAAGAAAAACTGGATGATGCAAAACTGAAATTGATGGAAGCACGAGAAGAATATAGGACGATGCTGGCAGAAAAAACATTTGGTTTCCATCGTTTAACAAAAGCCTTTCCTGATATGAAGTCGAAAAAATATGATAAGGTGCTTCAGCAGTATAAAGAGTATTTGGAAATGATAAATCAAAAGAAATAATCTAAGAATGAAACACTTTTGTTTACGCGAAGGCACAAGGCGAGCGGAAATGTTTGCATTTCCATTCGCCGCCGCACGCGAACGAGTAAAACTCGCAAAGCGTGTTTTATCTCGTTGAAAATATTAAAGTATTTCCATACGCTGAAAGATACGTTTCTTAAATGCCTGGAATTTATGGATATTGCGGTTTGTGTAGATTGCCACAATAATCAGTACTCCAAAAGAAATTCCACAGCAGAAGCTGGAGATATCTTCCAGTATGCCATTGCCGGCTAATCCTGATGCTTCTAGAATTATAAAAATCAAAAATGTAACTACGCCTATCCAGGAGAAATAATGCAGTTTTCTCATCAAACGATTCTTTTCTTCATTGCTATAGTCAGCGACTTTCAATACAGTCTTTTTCATTTCTTCATTCATTGTTTCACTTTTCCTTTCCCCGTCAATCAGTTCCCGGAGTTCTATGTCATAGAAGTCGGCCATTTCTATGAGGAGGCTCAGATCTGGCATATTATTTCCGGTTTCCCATCGTGATACAGTTCGCCCAGAAACATTCAGTTGTTCGGCCAATTGCTCCTGAGTGAGTCCCTTTTCTCTGCGAAGTTCTTTCATGAAATGACCTGTTTTTTTCTGATCCATATGTGTTACCTCCTATCTTTCACTTAACAGGATAGAGCGCATGTCCGGTATTTTACACGACACAAAGTGAGAAAAGTTGTATTTTTTATCGGTAGACAACGTATGTCTAGCCTGGAATCTTGTTATGTTAAGTAAAATATATCACAATTTGGCATAAAAAGATGAATTTCTTCATAAATAAAAAGGGTTTGTGTTTTTAGCCAAGAGATCTTCTCAAAATCGGTCAATAGTGTATAATTAAAATTGACTGATGAGTTGAAAGGAGGAAAAGTTATGAATGCGATTGATATAAGTAATTTGACCAAATATTATGGAAAATCCAGAGGAATTATAGACCTTGATCTGGCTGTAAAGGAAGGAGAATTTTTCGGATTTATCGGACCAAACGGAGCCGGGAAATCGACAACGATCCGCACACTTCTGGGACTGATTTCCCCATCTGGCGGCAATGCTCAGATTTTTGGAAAGGATATTGTGAAAGAGAAAGAGGTTATTCTTCAGAAAGTAGGATATCTTCCATCAGAGGCGGTGTTCTATTCGGGAATGAAGGTAAAAGACGTGCTGAAATTGTCTGCGGATCTTCGGAAAGCAGACTGTAAAGATGAGGCGGAAAAGCTCTGCGAGCGCCTGCAGTTGGACATATCCCGGAAGGTAGAGGAACTGTCTTTTGGTAATCGCAAGAAACTGGCAATCGTGTGCGCTCTGCAGAGCATGCCGAAGTTATTGATCTTAGATGAACCGACGGGTGGACTGGATCCATTGATGCAAAGGGAGTTCTTTACCATTCTGCGTGAGCGAAACCAGCAGGGCACTACCATCTTTTTGTCCAGTCATGTGCTCTCGGAAATTCAGAGGAACTGTACACGGGCTGCCATCATTCGAGAAGGAAAGTTGATTGCCTGTGACAGTGTGGAAGCATTTTCCAAAACCAGTGCGAAGAGAGTGACTATACACGGAAGCGCAGCATTGGATAAGCTGGAGGGAATCCGTGACCGAAAAGAGAGAGATGGAGCAGTCAGCTTTCTCTACAGTGGGGAGATGGAAAGGTTACTTCAAGTGCTGGCAGCGGGTCATGTAACGGATCTTTCAGTGTCGGAACCAGACTTGGAAGAAATCTTTATGCATTACTATGAGAAGGAAGGGGAGAGAAAATGATTATTGTAAAACATGAACTCAGACAAGGCAAAACAGCATTTTTCATTTGGACATTGTCCATCGGATTTCTTATGGCAGTCTGCATTTTCCTTTTTCCCGAGATGAAGGGGGAAATGGATGGTATCAGCGACATGTTTTCTTCTATGGGTTCTTTCACCGCAGCGTTTGGAATGGACCGGCTGAATTTCGGTACGCTGATAGGTTTCTACGGTGTGGAATGTGGGAATATCGTGGGTCTTGGAGGTGCGTTTTTTGTATCCTTCTGCGCAGTCAGTATTCTGAGCAAAGAGGAGAAGGACAGAACGGCAGAATTTCTTCTGACACATCCGGTCAGTCGAAAACGTATTGTCACAGAAAAGCTGCTTGCGGTTCTGATACAGATAACTGTTCTGAACTTGATTGTTTACGCGCTTTCTGTGGGCTGTATTGCGGCTATCGGAGAAGAAATTCCATGGAAAGAACTGAATCTTATGCATCTGGCATATTACCTTTTACAACTGGAACTGGGTGGAATTTGTTTTGGAATTTCGGCATTTATGAGAAAAGGCAGCGTAGGCATTGGACTTGGAATTGCGGCTGGTATGTACTTCCTGAATTTGATTGCAAATATTGCAGAGGTTGCAGATTTTCTGAAATATATCACACCGTTTGGTTATGCAGAAGGAGCAGATATTGTGACAAACGAATCTCTGGACGGTTGTATGGTGGCTATTGGTATGGCAATTGCTGCCGTGAGCATTGTGATGGCATATTTGGAATACTGTAAAAAGGATATTCATTAAAAATTTATTCTTTTGTGCGAATCAGGTTACTAACATAAGGACGTTTGCCAGAAAGTATATCGTCATAGAAATTTTGTTTCCAGTCAATATAAGCGATGCTGTCTTCTAGTTCTTTCAGAGAAATACGCAATGCTTCCTGCTTTTTCGTCAGCATTTCTTTGCGTAGGATAATACTGGATTCTCCCTGCAAGCATAATTCCAGATATTCTTTCATTTCCTGAATACTCATGCCGCATTTTTTCAGACAGGTAAGGTCTTTAATCCATTTAACGTCTTTTTCATCAAAGATGCGGCGATTATTGTTATCTCGTTTAACACCTGGAACCAATCCTTCATTGCAATAAAATTTTAAGGTTTGATAAGTCATATCCAGTTCCCGGCAAACTTGCATCATCGTGTACATTGTAATATCCTCCTGTTTCTTTCAAAAAAACTCTTGATCGGTAGTAACAACCGTAATATATAATCGATTAAAACATATGGTTCTGAAAAACATATTTCTATACGAGAATAGGAGGAATTAACAATGAACAAATTTACATTTTCTTATCCTACAAGAGTCTATTTTGGAGAAGGAAGCGCGGCACAGGCTTTTTCTGCAGAACTTGATAAAGTTGGAGAAACGGTGATGCTCGCTTTTGGCGGCGGTTCTGTAAAAAAGAACGGTGTTTATGATGAGATGAAAGCCCTGCTTTCTCAGGCAGGCAAAAAAGTGGTGGATTTTGACGGCATTATGCCAAATCCCACCTATACTAAAGTGCAGGAAGGTGCAGCGCTGGCCCGCGAATGCCATGTGGACTTCATTTTGGCAGTAGGCGGTGGCAGTGTTATTGACTGCTGCAAGGTGATTTCTGCGCAGGCCATGCTGGATGAAGATATTTGGAACATGGAGTATGGTAAAGGAAAATTTCCGACAGTCGGGATTTCTATGGGCGCAGTTGTAACAGCTTCCGGTACTGGCGCGGAAATGAATGCAGGCGCGGTTATTACCTATGAGGAGAAGAAATGGAAAGGACCAGTTTTTGGAAACGCTGCCTCTTTTGCCATTCTTGATCCAGCATATACTATGTCGGTGCCATCTATGCAGGTGCTTTCTGGAGCTTTTGATACCTTAAGCCACGCAATGGAAACTTACCTCGGCGTTTCCGACGAAGATAACGTATCGGATGATGTGGCGCTGGCTATAATGCGTAATACCGTAGTAAATATGCGCCGCCTGCTGAAAGACATGGGTGATTTGCAGGCTCGAAGTAATCTGATGTGGGACTCTGCTATGGCAGAAAATGGAATTTTGAAATGTGGTCGCCTGACTGATTTTCAGACGCACCAGATAGAACATCAGCTTGGAGCTTATACGGATTGTAATCACGGACAGGGTCTTGCGGTGATTCATTCAGCCTATTATCGTCATATTGTGAAGGACGCACCGGAGAAATTCACCCGGTTTGCGAAGGTGGTATTCGGTGTAGATACCGCAGAGGCTGGTGTAAATGCTCTGGAAGATTTTATCAGAGAATGTGGGCTGCCTACGAAAATGAGTCAGTTGAAATCTATGGTGGAAATTACACCGGAGGTACTGCGTCAAGTGGCAGATAGTTGCAATATTATAAAATGTAATCCTCGTGAACTTGACAGGGAGGAAATTTATCAGATTCTGATGGAGTGTCTGTAATGACAGCGGGAAAATTATTCTGTTATCTGGCTGAATTGATTCTAACTATGGCGTAAAAATATCCCACTCAAACCCATACTAAAAGTAAGAGATCTTGAGTGGGATATTTATATTATAGAACTATATAAGTTGTTCAGTATAGACTATCTTGCAAGGAATGTTCCAACGAAGATTCCGTAGTAGTTACCGATAACATATCCAAGTGTTCCAACAAGAAGTGCAGGAACAACCATTGCCTGCCATCCTTTAGCGATTGCTAATGCAGCAGCTGTTGTAGGTCCACCGATGTTTGCATTAGATGCAATACAGATTTCCTCGAGTTTGAATTTGAGAAGTTTTCCAAATACGAAAGAGAAAACCATGTTTGTAAGTACGATGATTGCACAGAATACAAGGAGTAATGGAGCCTGTGTAACGATCAAGTAGATAGAAGCAGGTACACCAATTACTGTGAAGAAAATGTGGATCATGAAAGTACCAATTTCCTGTGCTCCAGCGATTTCTCCAAGGAAGTTTGGCATAAATGTTGCAACTAACATTGTGATTGTTGTCATGATTAAGTATTTGTTTCCAATCAGACCATTTAATAATGCGAATCCAAAGTTGCTTGTAGGAATAACACTGCTAAAGAAGTCTGCAATTGCTGTAGATACTGCTACGATTGCGAAAGAAACTGCAAGTGCCTGAGCGATATCAAGAAGTGCAACTGGTTTTGCTTTCCAGTAGCTTGCTGCCTGATTTTCAGTATCGCCTTCTGCTTTTCTTGCTTCAATCTCATCAATGTATGGATGATTGAAATTCTTAAGGAAGAATTTCAATGTTGGAATTGCAATTAATACGAAGAAGTAAAGTGCCATTAAAAGGTTATCAGCAACAACGGCTGCAGATGACATATCCCCAGTTGCACCAAATGCATCAGTCATTGCTACAAGGTTTACACTACCACCGGTATATGTACCGACCATCATAGGAGCGATTTTTTCAAGCTGTGGGATGTATCCTCTTAAAAGATAGAATGCTAAGAAACCTCCGGCAACAGTTCCAAGACCGCTGAGCAGGTAGATAACAAGCATTCTTCCACTTTCTTTCCAGATCTTCTTGACATTTGCCTGGAAGAGAAGAAGTGGAACTGCTAATGGAACTACATAAGACCATACAAAGTCATATGCAGGTGCATCAACAGGAATAATGTTACAGTTAGAAAGAATCATTGCGCCAAGTAAGGCGATTACACATCCGGTTACTTTAGATGCCCATTTGAATGTCTGTTCCATCCAAATTGCTGTTGCTGCAATTACTACAAGAATTGCGAATAGTGCCCAAGTGTTATCTGCACTAATTAATGTTTTCATAATAAATAGTTCCCTCTCTTTGATATTTTAATAATTTGCATTCGATATTTTATTTCCAGCATTCTTTGAAAACGCGATAGAAATTTTTATATGCGATTGCTTCAAGCTGTTCCTGATTATAGCCTCTGTTTTTCAATACTGTTAACAGATTCTTTGCTTCAGCTTCGTTGGAAATGCCTTTTCCGCTTGGTGAATCAAGGTTAGAGCTGAAAGAGCTGAGTGCTTCTCCGCCTAAGTAATCATCAAAGTCAAATCCAAGTCCAATGTGTTCGATACCGATTAAGTCTGCAATGTATTCTACATGATTTGCCAGGTGTTCTACATCCTGATTGTCATGTTCTTCATCGATAAACTCTCTCAGACTGTTCATGCCGACCAGACCATTTGTCTGTGCGATTGCTTTCAGCATATCATCTGTTAAGTTACGCATTGCCGGGCATACTGCACGAGCATTTGAATGCGAAGCGATGATTGGTGCCTGTGCCAAATTAATGACATCCCAGAAACACTTGTCATTTAAATGAGATACGTCCATGACCATACCTAAGTCCTGGATTCTTCTTACGGCCTTTTTGCCCGCTTCGGTGAGTCCTCTTGTGACATCGACCGGCCATCCTGTTGCCAGAGCGTTCAATTCATTCCAAGTAAGCATTGCGTGTCTAACTCCGACTTCGTTATAGAAGTAATCAATCTGATCAATGTCTTCTCCAATCTGGCTTAAACCTTCCATACCTGTTACAACATTGATTTTTCCAGCTTTTGTACCTTTTTCGAAATCTTCGAATTTGGTTACAAAATTAAGAATGTCAGCAGCATCGATCATTTCCTGTTTGATACTTTCTACTACTTGTTTAGAACGTTTCACAGGATCTTTGTCGTATGGAGGATCCATCCAGATTACAAAAATACCGCCTGTTACATTACCCTCTCTAAATTTGTTCAGATGGTATTTTCTGAAAATGTCTCGCTCTCCTTTGTCTACTGCACGACAGGTTACGTCTGTCCACACATCTCCATGTCCATCAAAAATCATGACTTTCTCTCCTTTCTTTTGTTTGATTTTCATACTGCCTTGAGCTGATTTTTAAGAGTGAATGAAAAGGAGCTTTCAGGTTGTATGTTTGGATTAAAATTAACAATCCAACCCACACAATATAGCACTTTGACTTTTAATTGTCAAATAAGATTGAACAAATGAGGTATTTGTGCTATAATTCATAGTTGCGTTGGACTCTCTTTTTTAGTAAAAAAAAGAGTCCGTACATTATGGGAAAAACATAATTTAAGGAAAGGCAGAAATCCAGTGAAATCAAGGATTTCTGAACAGGTAAAAGATAAAATGAAATTAGGAATCGTCGGTCTCCCTAATGTTGGTAAGAGTACACTTTTCAATTCTCTTACGAAAGCGGGGGCAGAATCAGCAAACTATCCATTTTGTACGATTGATCCGAATGTCGGTGTTGTAACTGTGCCGGATGAACGTCTGGATGTTCTCGGAAAGATGTATAATACAAAGAAGATTGTTCCGGCAACGATTGAATTTGTTGATATTGCAGGGCTTGTAAAAGGCGCTTCCAAAGGAGAGGGTCTTGGGAACCAGTTCCTTGCAAATATCAGAGAAGTAGATGCGATTGTTCATGTGGTAAGATGTTTCGAGGACAGTAATATTGTTCATGTAGACGGAAGCATCAATCCGCTTCGTGATATTGAGACGATTAACTTTGAACTTATTTTTTCTGATATTGAAATTTTGGAAAGAAGAATTGCCAAGGCTACGCGTGCGGCAAGAAATGATAAAGTCATCGCAAAAGAACTTGCGCTTATGGAAAAAGTAAAAGCACATCTGGAAGACGGAAAAATGGCAAAGAGCTTTACAGAAATTGGTGACGAGGATGAACAGGCATGGCTGGAAAGCTACAATCTTCTGACATATAAACCGGTGATTTTTGCGGCAAATGTCACAGAAGATGAGCTCGCTGATGATGCAGCTTCCAATGAAGGAGTGCAGGCTGTTCGTGAATATGCAAAAAGAGAAGGCTGTGAAGTATTTGTCGTCTGTGCACAAATTGAGCAGGAGATTGCTGAGCTTGATGACGAAGAGAAGAAGATGTTCCTGGAGGATCTCGGCCTCTCAGAGTCTGGCCTGGAAAAACTGATCAAAGCAAGCTATAGTCTGCTCGGACTGATCAGTTATTTAACAGCGGGCGAACCGGAATGCCGTGCATGGACGATCAAGAAAAATACAAAAGCACCACAGGCAGCTGGAAAGATTCATTCAGACTTTGAACGCGGATTTATCCGTGCGGAAATTGTGTCTTATGATGATCTTATGGCCTGCGGAACATACAATGCGGCAAAAGAAAAGGGACTTGTACGTCTCGAAGGTAAAGAATACATTGTACAGGATGGGGATATTATTCATTTCAGATTTAATGTATAAAAGAAAGAATAGGAGATGGAGAAATGATTTTGTTTCCTAACTTGGGCTTGGAATTTCAGCATATAAGAAGCGGAATTTCAGTTTTAGGCTTTGAAATTACTTTTTTCGGTATTTTGCTGGGACTGTCACTGCTTTTGGAAATTACGATTGTATTGGCCGAAGTGTATAGCACAGATCAGAGTATGGATGAATACCTGAATTTGGCGCTCGTGGTGATCCCGGTATCGTTGGTAGGGGCACGCATTTATTATGTACTATTTCAACTGAGCAGATATAGAAATGCGATATGGGATATGCTTATATTCAGAAAAGGTGGTTTTGATTTCTACGGAGCATTGATCGCCGGCGTACTGGTTATAGTTCTGTATGCAAATTTTCAGAAAATTTCGTGCGGAAGGATATTGGATACGCTCTGTATTGGTCTGGCAGCAGGACAGATTCCATGTACGCTTGGTGCATATTTTAACAGGGAATGCTTTGGAGAGTATACGAATTCCTTTCTTGCGATGCAGATTCCGCTTGATTCAGTGTCATATTGTGCGGTCACTGAAAATATGCGAAAGCATATAGAAACGATCGACGGGCAACAGTTTATTCAGGTGAGACCACTGTTTGTGGCCGCATTTATCTGGAGTATTTTTGTTCTCGCAGTTGTAATTTTTTATAAAGGCAGAAGAAAATTTGAAGGAGAGCTGTTTCTGGTATATCTTGTGGTTTATAGTCTTGGAAGATTCTGTATAGAAGGTGCGCGTGCAGACGCGCTTACGTTGCCGGGAACAGGATGGAAAGTTTCGTGTGTGATGGCAGGAAGTGTGATTCTTGTCTCTGCATTATTGTTGATATATGCACGGACACAGAACGCGAAAGCCCGTATGAAACGAGTGAGGGAACGTGAAGCAAGGAAATTTGCCAAAAAAAATACAAAAAATTCTGATAAATTAGTCTAAAAGCATAGAAAGAAGTTCTGGACTTTTGAAAATAGACAGACTATAATGAAGAATGAGTTAAAAAGACATACCTAATTGAGGAGGAAAAGAAATGGCAAGAATAATGAAGACCATGGATGGAAATCATGCTGCAGCGCATGCGTCATATGCGTTTACAGAAGTTGCAGCGATTTATCCAATCACACCATCGTCTGTTATGGCAGAAGCTACAGATGAATGGTCAACACAGGGAAGAAAGAATATTTTCGGACAGACTGTACAGGTTACAGAGTTACAGTCTGAGGCAGGAGCTGCTGGTACAGTTCATGGCTCTCTTTCAGCAGGTGCTTTAACAACAACATATACAGCATCTCAGGGCTTACTTCTTATGATTCCTAACTTATATAAGATTGCCGGAGAACAGCTTCCGGGCGTATTTAACGTATCAGCGCGTACAATCGCAAGCCATGCACTTAGTATTTTCGGAGATCACTCAGACGTACTCGCATGTCGACAGACAGGTTGTGCAATGCTCTGTGAATCAAGTGTCCAGGAAGTTATGGACTTAACACCGGTTGCACACTGTGCGGCACTGGAAGGCCGTATGCCTTTCATCAACTTCTTTGATGGATTCCGTACATCTCATGAAATTCAGAAAATCGAGACATGGGATTATGAAGATTTAAAAGATATGGTAAGCATGGAAGCAATTGATGCTTTCCGTAAGCATGCACTGAATCCAAATCATCCATGCCAGAGAGGTTCTGCTCAGAATGGAGATATCTTCTTCCAGGCACGTGAAGCATGTAACCCATACTATGCAGCTATGCCTGCAATTGTTCAGAAATACATGGACAAAGTAAATGAAAAAATTGGTACAAACTATAAATTATTTAACTACTATGGTGCTGAAGACGCTGAAAGCGTAATCATCGCTATGGGTTCTGTATGTGATACAATCGATGAAACAATCGATTACTTAATGGCACAGGGACAGAAAGTCGGTGTTGTAAAAGTTCGTCTTTACAGACCATTTTCAGCTCAGGCATTAATCGATGCAATTCCTGACACTGTAAAATACATCAATGTATTAGACAGAACAAAAGAGCCAGGAGCAATGGGAGAACCATTATACTTAGACGTAGTTGCAGCGCTTCGCGGAAGCAAATTCGAAGGTGTACAGATCAACACAGGACGTTATGGTCTTGCTTCGAAAGACACAACACCGGCTCAGATCATTGCAGTCTTTAATAATAAAGATAAACAGCAGTTCACAGTAGGTATTGTAGATGATGTGACAGGACTTTCTCTTGAAGTTGGTGCACCTGTTTACACAACACCGGAAGGAACAATCAACTGTAAATTCTGGGGACTTGGAGCAGACGGAACTGTTGGTGCGAACAAGAACTCTATCAAGATCATCGGTGACAATACAGACATGTATGCACAGGCTTACTTTGATTATGACTCTAAGAAGTCCGGTGGTGTTACAATGTCACATTTACGTTTTGGTAAGAAACCAATCAAATCAACATACTTAATTAAGACAGCTAACTTTGTAGCATGCCATAATCCATCTTATATAAATAAATATAACATGGTACAGGAATTGGTTGATGGAGGTACATTCCTTCTGAACTGTTCATGGACAGCAGAAGAACTTGACAAACATCTTCCAGGGCAGGTGAAAGCTTATATCGCTGATCATAACATTAAGTTCTACACAATCGATGGTATCAGAATCGGTAAAGAAATCGGACTTGGCGGACGTATCAATACTGTTCTTCAGTCAGCGTTCTTTAAGCTTGCCAACATCATTCCAGAAGCAGAAGCTATCGATCTTATGAAAAAAGCTGCAAAAGCTACTTATGGCAAGAAGGGTGACGCTATCGTTCAGATGAACTATGACGCTATCGATGCAGGTGCAAAACAGATCGTAGAAGTTCAGGTTCCGGAAAGCTGGAAGACATGTGCAGACGAAGGACTCTTTGCACCAGAAGTAAAGGGTGGCAAAGAAGATGTTGTAGCATTTGTTAAGAATGTACAGGCGAAAGTAAATGCGCAGGAAGGTAACTCATTGCCAGTATCCGCATTTGTTGACTATGTAGATGGAACAACACCATCAGGAACAGCCGCATACGAAAAACGTGGTATTGCAGTAGATATCCCGGTATGGAAATCAGAAAACTGTATCCAGTGTAACCGTTGTGCATATGTATGCCCACACGCTGTAATTCGTCCGGTTGCACTTACAGATGAAGATATTGCAAATGCACCGGAAGGAATGAAAGTACTTCCTATGACAGGTATGCCGGAATACAAGTTTACAATGACTGTTTCAGCATATGACTGTACAGGATGTGGATCTTGTGTCAATGTATGTCCTGGCAAGAAGGGTGAAAAAGCGCTTGTTATGGCTAACATGGAAGCAAATGCAGGAGAACAGGTATACTTTGATTACTGTAGAGAACTTCCGACTAAGACAGATGTTATCGATAAATTCAGAGAAAATACAGTAAAAGGAAGCCAGTTCAAACAGCCACTCCTTGAGTTCTCAGGAGCATGTGCAGGTTGTGGTGAGACACCATACGCAAAACTGGTAACACAGTTATTTGGAGATAGAATGTATATCGCTAATGCTACAGGATGTTCATCAATTTGGGCAAACTCTGCACCATCTACACCATATACATCAAACGAAAAGGGTCAGGGACCTGCATGGTCTAACTCACTGTTCGAAGATGCAGCAGAATTTGGTTATGGTATGTTACTTGCACAGAGAGCAATCAGAAATGGCCTGAAAGACAAAGTTGAAACAATTGCAAATGCTGAATGTGCTACAGCTGAAGCAAAAGCTGCTGCACAGGAATGGCTGGATACATTTAACTGTGGCGCTACAAATGGAACAGCTACAGATAAATTAGTTGCTGCATTAGAAGGATGCGACTGTGATACATGCAGAGAAGTGGTTAAGAATAAAGATTTCCTTGCAAAGAAATCACAGTGGATCTTCGGTGGTGACGGATGGGCTTACGACATCGGATTTGGTGGTCTTGACCATGTATTAGCAAGTGGAAAAGATATCAATATCATGGTATTCGATACAGAAGTTTATTCTAACACTGGTGGACAGTCTTCAAAAGCTACTAAGACAGGTGCTGTTGCACAGTTCGCAGCAGGCGGAAAAGATGTTAAGAAGAAAGACCTTGCAAGTATTGCAATGAGCTATGGCTATGTATATGTTGCTCAGATTGCTATGGGTGCTGATTTCAATCAGACAATCAAAGCAATCTCAGAAGCAGAAGCATATCCGGGACCATCACTTATCATTGCTTACGCTCCATGTATCAACCATGGTATCAAGAAAGGTATGAGCAAAGCTCAGACAGAAGAAGCATTAGCAGTAGAATGTGGATATTGGAACAACTTCCGTTATAATCCGGCTGCAGAAGGAAATAAATTCACTCTTGACAGCAAAGAACCAAAATTAGAGGGATACAAAGACTTCCTGAACGGAGAAGTTCGTTACAATGCGTTAGCAAGATCTAATCCTGCAAAAGCAGAAACAATGTTCGCACAGAACGAAGCAGAAGCAAAAGAAAGATATGAATATCTGAAAAAACTTATTGCACTCTATGGAGAAGATGCTGAATAAGAAACGAGATAAAACACGCTTTGCGAGTTTTACTCGTTCGCGTGCGGCGGCGAATGGAAATGCAAGCATTTCCGCTCACCTTGTGCCTTCGCGTAAATAAATAGTAAAATTGCCGCGCGGTAAAAGCGCGGCAATTTTGCATTACAAAGGCACCCATGAAGAATGGTGTAACCCCATTTTAGATACGAAAGTTTTATTACATATCACAGATGATATCCAGACATAGTAATAATGCTTTTTCAAAAGAATCAGATCCCCAGTTCCGTTCATCATACACATCTAAATTTGCTAATGTATCTGCTGTAAACAATATCTGCCCGAATTCAATGTTTCTGAATTCGGCAACAGCTGCTAATGCGGAACATTCCATTTCTACAACTTGACATCCTTCTTCTTTTCGATAAGAAATTTTTTCCGGTGTTTCTCTGTAAAAACCATCTGTTGTCCATGTAATACATTCTTTATATGGAACATGTAATTGATTCATTGCATGTTCTATCTTTTTTAATACGGCTGGCTTTATTTCCACAAATCTTGCGGGCGGAAGATAATGGTATGAAGTTCCTTCGTCGCGCAGTGCTTTTGACGGAACTAAAAACATATTTTCCGGGAAATCAAGCAATGTTCCGCAAGAACCAGCTGTTATTACGTTTTTTACACCATATCCGATCAACCAATCCAATAGTTGTGCAGCCGGAGCTGAACCTACAGGCGCCTGACAGATACATATTTGGGTTTCCTTATAATTCGTTATATAAATAGGATAATTTTTAGTTACCGATATAAAATGAGTAATTGGTGAAATGTGATGGATATCAGCATATTGATCTATAACGTCACCGAGGAATGCAAATACTGCTTTTTCAGGCAATTTGATATTTAGATTTTCATGCGTTGGCATAATTACCGATGTTTGATTATCGTCATATTCTAAAATAGGTATTTCGTTTTTATATAATGCCATTTTACATCCCTCTCTATACTTTCTTATTTATTTTGCACAAAAAAGCCTGTATTTTAGCCATTTGTACAATGGTTTATAAAGTTATCACAATGACTCTGCATTTGATAATGGGCGAAAACTGTGTCATTTCT
>Ga0129317_1000368_pt1 | contig 49732 bp, 58 predicted proteins | sample Cm1ome_FD_94430 | JGI IMG/M metagenome (GOLD analysis project Ga0129317, IMG submission 94430) | Eastern black-and-white colobus group fecal microbial communities from Wisconsin, USA - Cm1105 metagenome | ecosystem: Host-associated > Mammals > Digestive system > Large intestine > Fecal | place... | reverse complement strand
GGCGTCGTCCGTTTCTTTATCTATAACGGCGGTCAAAATCTGCCGGTCAAATTCGCGCATGGCATCGTAATAATTGGGCGCGTTTAAATGCGGAATTTTATAGGATATTTTTTCGTGGCTTTCGTGGAAGCTGGTCTCGAAAATTTCCTTTTTATTGCTTAAATTTTTAGCGGTGATAGTTATATTGCCTGCGCTTTCGATATCGCTGGAGCTAGTTACTTTGTTTAAATATATCCACTTCATTTAGTAACGCTAGCCTCTTTTCCTTTTTTAATAATGTAATAATACGGAGAAATTTACAGCAGGCAACAAAAGCAAACATTTGTTCATAGCGCGTTTCGCTCTATGAACGACTACTCATATGTTATCAACTTACAAGTCGAATATATTATCACTCGTTCAACTCGCTTTCTTTACGCCAGCTTCGAGCAAAAGCATAACGAAATTTCGCAAAACTCGCTGCGCTCAAACAGTTGCTCAATTTCTATGCTTTTAAGCTCTTGCTTGCTAAAAGCTCGTATTTTCACTTCGTGATAATATATTCGACTTGATCTAGTAACACCAGTCCCCTATATTTTACAACAATGCAGTAATACAAATAATTTTACTTTTTGCGCAGCCAATCTACAAAACCGCAAACCAACGCGATACCGCAATACACCATCATACCTTTGCTTAACAAATGGGAATAATCGTATTTAAAGCAGAAATAAACATAAGCAAAAAATATAGCATTGTACCAAATGGAAAAATACTGTTTGGGCAAAATATTTATTTTGGTAAGGATAGTTACCAACACTAAAACACCAATACTGCCTGCAATTAAAATTTGCTCACTCATTATTTTATCTCCACTCTAATTCTAAAAATAGTTTTTCCTATTAAATGCTTGGCGTTATTATACTCTGAAATATCGACATACTTAAAATTCATCTTCATATTATCTTTTATAAAATATTTATCATTATCCACAGCCTGCCAAGCATTTTTTTCTGCATTCTTTTTAAATAAATAGTATACTTCTTCTTTATTCAGGTCTGTAAATAAGGTTTCCTCAAAATCCCTGCTACCACCTAAATGTTCCGTTACTTTTGAACGCTGCAATCTAATTTCACCAGTTATAGGCATAACCTTATCCACTTCTCGAACTATCAACTTTTGTTTTTCAGGCCCATTGTTCAAATCATATAATTTATAGTATGCGCCACGCAACCCCAAAAATACAGCAAAAGCTATCATAAAATAAATAACTTTAGGGTTGCCTCTAGTGCCAAGTTTTAACCACATAACTTGCAACCCCTTTTCTATTTACCTAAATAACTTCCTATACTAATGCCCATGCTTCCGCCTACAGCACTTGTACCAACATTTACCTCCGAATCGCTTACTACCTGATTACCATTAGCAGCCAAACTTACATTTTTATTAGCTCCTATAATACTTCCTCTGTTAAACCTGCCCATGATTGTGTTCCCTCTTTCTCAAATCCATCTGCTGTATCTTTCTCCATGGTCTTCAAGTGCTAATTTGCTTTTAATATCGCAATCTGCTTTAAATTTGTGCCGTCAGCATAAAACCGTAGGTTCTGCTGTCGCAGATAAAACCGTCAGGCTTTTTAATAGGCCAGCCTACAAAAGCGTCGTAGTTTAATATGCCGATTTTTCCGCGCATACCAATTGCGCCGCCTACCAGTTCCGTACCCAAAAGATATTTCGCTGACGGACCGGATACCTTGCCATAATCCAAAGCCACATACAGCTGGTGCGGATATTTTTCTATGGGAAATCTAAGCTCGTTTCTGATAACTATGCCGTCCTCCGCAGATAAAGTCTGCTCGCCGTCAAAACCGCGCACGCTGTACCAGCCGCCAATGGAGAAAAATTCGCTGCCGTAAATGCGCTGGTCGCTCTTTTGGGCGCGGATACTTAAATTATACTGCGCGTCGTAACCGTCGCCAAAAGCTACCGGCGCGATAAAATCTGCATCCAATAAATACATATTATACTGCGTAGTTGCTTCGCCGCTCATCCCGTCAGTGGATCCAGCATCAGCAAACCACGGCAGGCCCTTCTGCCATTTTAAGCCCGTATTCAGCACGCTGGCTCCCATATACTGCCGGTGGTTAAAGCCTGTGCGCAGAGCGGTAGTTTTTTGACGCTGCACTTCAATTTCTGTGCCGTCAATATAGCTGTGGCGCGTTTTATGCACCAGTCCCAGCTCAAAATCTGTTTTGTAGGTTCTGCCGCGGCTCAATAAATGCGTCCACGTTAAACTGGTATTGGTAAATTCGCCGCTGGATTTAAACGGGTTTACAGCATATTCCACCGTCTGATGATATTCATTTTTGCTGTGGCTGAAACTTATACGCTCATTGCCAAAAGGCACGGCGTAATAAAAGCTGTCGGCTCTTGTGCCTTTGGTTTCGCCCGCCTCGCTGGCGTCTTCATTCCAGCTGGCATAAAAAATATCGTTGGCAGAAAAAGGCTGCGAAAGCTGCAAAGCGCCGCTCATCTGCACCCTGCCTGTGGTTTCCGTACCGGTGTTATCCACCGTCAGCGAAAGCTGCCACGGCTTTTTGCGTTCGATATCTATTACTAAATTGCTTTGCCCCTCCTGCTGGCCGGGTTCAATTTTTATGTCGGCGTTTTGAGCGGGAACGCTGTTAAAATTATCTACCGCCTGTTCTATATCGCGGATATTTAAAAGACTTCCGCGCCTCATGGGCAGAGCGTTATGCCATGTGCCCCAGGTATTTTCACGCCGAAAGCGTATATCTGCAATAGTTCCCGCAAGCAGCGAAAAATACATCTCCCCGCTGGCTAAATCCTGCAATTCTACATAAACGCGGGTGGTAACATAACCGCGGTTCATAATTTCTGTGTTGATGCGCTGCATAAGCTTGTTGATACCCTGCACGCCAATTTTTTGGCCGTCAAACTGCGCCAGATATTCATTTATCCACTTAAATTTATAACCGAATTTAGGCGCTTTCAAATAAAAATGCTTTATTACAAAGCTTTTTTCTTCTTCCGGCAATAAAAAAACTTCCAAACGGCTGCCCCGCTGCTGTGTTTTTGCCATAGGTCGGCTAACACGATACTGCAAGTCTTTTTCAGCACGTTTAGAAGCTTGTTCCTGTTCTTTTTTGTTTAAAATCTGCTGCTGTTGCAAAATATTATTCTGCGGAGCTGCCAAGGCTGCGCTTATACCAATCTGCAAAAATCCCACAGCGGCCAGCATCAATACGCAAGGCGTGAATGCTTTCATTTTTATTCCTGCTTTCGTTTACTTTTATCTTTAAAACGAACCGGTTATATTGGCTTTATAATTTCAGTTATATTATATGCCTTTATTTTGGGTTTGTAAATATTTTATGGCACAAAGTAAAACATTTCTGCAAGCCGCGTTGAATAAGCAATATACAAATACGCGCAGTATTTTCAGTATATTTTATTGCAAACATTTGTTCCTAGCGCGTTTCGCTCTATGAACGACTACTCATATGTTGTGGAAGAATAATGCGAATATATATCACGCAGTGAAGATACGAGCTTTTAGCCAGCAAGAGCTTAAAAGCAGATAATAACATACTTTTTCTTTAGGCAAGAAAAAGTATGCAAAAAGAGCCTTAAGCCGCTTGCAGGATTCCGGTGCCTATTCCTCGCGTTTGCATTTTACGGCGTATTAGTTAGGCGTATTTAAGCTTAGTATAGCGCGCCGTTTTCGCAAACGAAGTAAGCATATTTTCTTGCCAACAGCTGCATAACATCGCAATGCTCTTGTATCCGGCATCCGTTCCTGTCTGCGCGGCATTTTGCATATTAAAGATTTACGGGCTTCAACATAATTTACTATGAAAAGTTGCATTGGCTATATATTTTCACTTCGTGATATATATTCGCCTTGCTAAAAAAATCATGACCACACATCAAACCGGTGGTCATGATTATAATTTTTCAGCACAATCTTATTGCAAGGCAAAGCAGGTCTGCACATTCACCGAAACAGAAATATTTCTCGCTTCGATTTCCGTGGACGCAGCGTCTGCTCCCACAGCCATTTTGTTGAGCATCATGCGAGGCATGCTTCTTTCCATATAGTTAACACTGGAAAAGCTTGCCGAAAGCAAATTGCCCAATGTTCTGCCGCCGGCGTTGGCTACTACCGCCGCCTGTTGGCGGGCGTTTTCCACAGCCTGCGCCAAAAGCCGGCTGCGATACAAATTTTTGTCTTGCAGCGTAAAGGCGATACTGCTGACTTCGCTAACTCCGGCACCGGTTATTTTTGAGATATTCAACGGCACTATTTCGGTTTTTCTGATTTTCTTCGGTTTTTAAGTTAACTCATATTGCCGGAGTGGTTAACTTATGTTGTGTTTAGTTGTATGTCTATTCATAGAATACAGTTGTTGGACACATTCGAGTTATCCACAAGAATTAAATTTTATTAGGTTCAGTTTTCTTATTTTCTTTTCTTGAAGTTTTATAAATGCGTTTCTTTGTTTATTCTATATTGATTTCTACCAATTGTCAATATCAGCCTCTGCATAAGAATAATAAGCTCCATTTCCTATAATTAGGTGATCTAACAACGGGATTCCCATTATTTTTCCTGTTTCTTTTAATACTTTTGTAAGTTTATTGTCATCCATGCTAGGTGATGGATCTCCAGAAGGATGATTGTGAACCACCACGATTGAAGCTGCCTTATTTTTTATTGCTTCATAATATACTTCGCGCGGATGTACTATTGTGTTTGTAAGTGTTCCTGTGAACAATACTTCGTAGTGCGTCATTTTATTTTTTGAGTTCAGTGAACAAACTATAAATTCTTCTTTTTCCAGGTATCTTAATTTTGGCATTAGGTATTCTGCTATTTCTTGTGGATTTCTAAAGTCTGGTTCGTTTGGTATTGTTATTCTATTGATGATTTCAGATAGAAGCTTAATTTTTGTTATTTCATCATTAGTTAATTTCAATAATTTTAGTTCTTCTTTGCTTCTATTGATTATTTTTCCGATATCCTCGTATTTGCCTAGTATTTTTCCTATTTTTTTACTATCTAATACTGCAGATAGTAGATTTTCTGTAGATATATATTTTGTTGATCCGTAGATTTCTACTGCTTCTCTAATTTGTAAATCCATTTTCTTCTCCTTTCATAAAAAGAAAAAGGCGAGCATTATTTTGCTCACCTTTAAGTTCTTTCTTGGTATTTTTTGGATATGCTATTTTTTATTTAACTTAGTAAATCCCCTTATTTTTAAAGTATTCTGTTACTAAAGCTTGAAAACGTTCAGCTTTTGCTAATTGAATTTCTGCATCTTTTTTGGAGGCAATAAAGAAATCTAGATAATCTGCTCGTTCTCTGTTTTCGGAAGCTTCTTTTATTATTTTGGAGGCCTCTTTAGGGAATATGCCTGTTTTAACGTAATGTTGATTGAAGAATGCTATTACTCCGCTGTGCTTGCTACTATCAAATGACTGTGTAGCATTGACGGCTCTGATTGCATAGAAGATTGCGTAATACGCTCTATTAAGAGTATTTTTAAATCGTCCATGTTCATACATTATTTTTGCATCTTCAATAGCATCTTGACAACATTCTAATCTGTATTTTGCTAAAGCTATTAAGCTGCTTTCCATAGTTCAATACCATCCTTTTTTATATTTTTATAAAAGGGAGAGACATTTTTCCATACATTGAATTGTGCATTGTTTATTAGAAGTACTGATATAACTTTATTGTATTCTAATTCTAAGTCAACTACTGCATCTATCATTTGTTGATGCATTTCTTCAGTGTAGTGTTCTATGATTACTGCAATATCTATATCAGATTCTTCTGTTGCAGTTCCTCGAGCTTCAGAACCATATAAAATTATTGCTTCTACATTTTTTCCATTTGTATTGAATATATTATTCAAAGTAGGTATTAATCTGGTGATAATAGAATTAATATTTTTCATTATTTTCACCTCCGATATGAAAATATGTAAGTATTTATTTTTCTCTAATATTTTTTTCTTCTATTGCTTCGATTATATATTTTTTCAAGCTGATACCTTTCTTTATTGCTTGAATTTTTGCTTTTGCATGGACATCGAATGGCATTGTGGCGTTATAAGTTACAAATTTACCGTTTTCATTGTTTTTGGGGTTTGGTAAGGTTGTATGTGGTTGTTTTACGATAGGTTCCTGAGTTTTACCTGATATAAATTCTTCTGCTGCTGCCATTTGAGCAGCAGTTATTGGTTTTTTTGGTAGTGCCATTATTATTCCTCCTGTTTTTGTAATATGTTCTTGATTTCTTTTACGAGATCAGATAATTCTAATGATGCTTTAATTGATTTATCTTTTTCAACTTCTTTGTACTCATTGACGTTTCTTCCAATACAGATAGCTTCTTTAAAAGCTACTCTGTCGACAAATTCAGTTGACAGTATCTTTATATTATATTGTTCTGCTAATTCATTGACTGACTCTCTTACGTCTGACACCATCTTTACTTGTTTGTTTGATGGCATACGATTCAGCATAATATATGCTTTATTGATATCAACAATTTGTCTACATGCTTCAATCAGTTCTAACGTATCTTGCGTTGCCCAAAGGTCATATCCTGAAGGCTGGACCGGAATCAGTACCATTCCATATGTTCCGCAAAAGATTGCGCTACGAACTACTTCACCGTCTCCTGCACCAGCGTCAATAACGATGTAATCGAAATTATTATAGCTTTGAATATCTTTGAACAGCGTTTTGTAAGGTAAACTTACAGCACTTATACTTGCTAATTCATTTGCATCTGCTCTGATTTGCGCAAAGCTCATTGCCGATTGCTGTCTTCCGTCTGTGTCAATGAGCATTACTTTTTTTCCTTCTTGCGCCAGTGCTGTGGCAAGGTTAGTTGCTATTGTGCTTTTTCCGGTGCCACCTTTTGTGTTAATTACAGAGATTGTTTGCATGATTACTTCCTCCTTAGTAATATTATACCATAATAATAGTCATAACAAAAGTTATTTTTCTTACTTTAGTTATGTTTCTAATAATTATTATGTTAATAACTTTGATAATTTTCCTAACTAAAGTTATGATTGTTACATTGATTATTTTTGTTATTTTAGTAATGAAAAATTGGAGTAATCTGCTAACAGTTTTATTTTCTACCATTAGCAGATTATCAGTGATTAAAGGATATTTTGGGGATTAATCTCAATAACTACTTTGTTATGTTCTTTCGCGTATTTTACACATTGTGCTGTTCCTCCTGTTTCTTTGCAAATTACTGCAATAACAATGTCACTTTTGTTAACCATATATCTGTTTCGTGCCATCATTTTATAAGTCGCAAATCCTCCCTCTGACACGATGGTTACTTTGTCACTTTCAGATAACATTTGCTTGTATTGTTTTTGTGATTCGTGTATCCATTTCTTCTCCTGTCCTACAAATGGTACGGCTGCTTCAATTTTGATGTTTTTATTACTTTTACGTAATTTAGCTGCTACTTCCCAGAATACTGTATCAACACCTAGTGCCATGCCGGTTACTAATGTTAATTCTTCATTTGGGGTAGCGTATTTGTAACATTCTTCAATGGTAGCTTCAATATATTCTTTTAATTTAGTCCAAGCTTCGTTATTCAGGTTATAGCCGTATTCTTTGGGTAATCCATTCGGTCTGTGTCCTGTAATACTAATAATCATTTTCATCATTCTCCTTTATATATTATTAGATTTATACTCTTGATATAGCATATAGGGCGGCAAAGTCAAGGATAAGGAAAGCGGGGTTAGGTGGGGTTGGCCGCTTTCCCCTTTACTTTGCCACTGCCCTATATGCTATAATCAATCATTTTTTTAACTATATTTTTTCATTCTATTGACATATTTTTGTCTGTGGTATATAGTAGCATTAGAAAATTAGAATACCTGGGTTTCCAGAGGCATTTAGTCGAACAATTTTACGTTCGATTGGATGTCTTTTTCTTTTTTCGGTTTGATTCGCAAATTTTTTAACCTCTGGCACGAGGGAACGGAAACTTAAGTCCTCCGTTATTAAATGTCCTGCGTGCAGAGGTTTTTTTATTTTCCAGCTTCACCTTTGACGCATAATTTTTAATAAGGAGTGATAAAGATGGAAAAAAAAGAATTGATTAAATTAATGGTAAAACCTTTTACTGATCCTGTTACTATGTTTTATGCGTTTGCTTTGCTTGCATTGTACGTTATTGTACCTCAGAACTGTTTTGCAGCACTGCCTTGGGAAACACCCCTTACTATGCTGCAGGAGTCTTTAACTGGTCCTGTTGCCAGATTGGCAGCAAGTATTACTGTTGTAGTTTGTGGTGTCATGATGGCTATGGGTGAAGGTGGTCAGTTCGGCCGTACAGCTATCAAGCTGGTTATGGGTTTGTCTTTAGCTATTTTAGGTAATCAGTTTATTACGGCAATGTTTGGTAAATAATTATACTAGGAGATATATTATGGCTTTTGAATCAAAATTTCAAAGTAGGGTTCCTGATGATTCTATGCCAGACAGTTACTATCAAAAAGGTGTCAATGGATTTTTAAGTCAGATGGGCTTATCTTTGCATAGTGCAGCTAATTGGCGTTTTTTTGCCATTAGTATGTTATGTGTTAACGTTTTTGCGGTTGGCATGGTAAGCTATCTTGGTGTTCGCAGTACCATTGTTCCTTATATTGTAGAAGTAGATAATTCTACAGGTGCAGTTATCTCTTCAAGCAAGGTTCTTGCTAAATCTGTGGCTGATAATAAACAATATGAGTATTTTATCTGGCAGCTTATTCGCAAAACACGTACCTTACCTAAAGATATGGTACTTTATGAATCTAATTGGAATGAAGCGTATACATTTTTGACAACTGAAACATCTCAAAAGATGAATGATATGGCTATGCGTGAAAATCATCAGCAGAAGCTGAAAGATGGTATTACTACTATGCTTAAGTTAAAGAGTATTACACCACTTGCCGGACAGGAGAATACATTTAATGTGCGCTGGAATGAAGTTTCTTACGATAATTCCGGCAAAGTCATTGGTGAATATGAATTAGAAGCATTTTTCAGTGTTGAGCAAACTGCTTTAGATGAAAAAACTGTTTATTCTAATCCTTTGGGTGTGAAAGTTAAAGACTTTACTATTAGCCAGGGACAGAAGTAAGCAAGGAGGCATAGTAATGTATATGAAATCTTTAATTTTTGCAGCATTGATTGCTGGTTGTATACCCGTTTGTGGATTTGCTGCCGAAAGTCCTGCTAATCCAATCGTTTCAGATTTTTATGGTTCTGAAGAATTTGTACAGGATGCTTATGATGCCGCAAGCAAGGGCGTAGAAGTTACATTCCCCTATTTCCCGCAGCAGGTTTTCAAAATTTATACTCAGCTTGGTTTTATTACTGATATCCGTTTGGAGCCTGGCGAAACCTTGAAATATGTTGGTGGTGGCGATACTGCCCGTTGGCGTATTGATAATGCTAAGACTGGCAGTTTTGGTAATGCCGTAGAGCATATCTTTTTAAAGCCTCTCCAGAATGGTATCAGCACTAATATTGTTATTAATACTGATAGACGTTCTTACCAGCTTATTGTCGAAGCAGGTCCTGCTTATAACCCTATGGTCAGCTGGATATATCCAAAGAGCGATACTCAGATTTATGAAGAGCAGCAGACTAAATCTTATAGTTCTATTGATCCGTCACAGATTAAATTTGGTTACAAGATATCCGATACGCATTATAAATGGTCTCCTGTGAATGTTTTTCGTAGTGAGTATAAGACGTATTTTAAAATGAAATCTGATATTAAGGATACTGAGCTGCCGGCTGTATTTGTTGTTGACGATGATAACAAACTGCTTTTGGTATCTTATCGTTTTATTGATGGATATTTCATTGTTGACCGAGTTGTTGACCAGGCTGTTTTTGTTCTAGGCGGGAAAAAAGTCAAAGTAAAATATCGTTATGAGGATTAGTTATTATGGAAAATGAAGCAAGACGTAAAGAGAAGCTTGAAAAGGCTACTGATGATGAACGTGCTGCCATTGAAAAGAATGAAGCTGCGCAAATAGAATCTGTTAAAGCATATGATGCTAAGACAGGTGGCGATAGCTTTATTGATATGACAGAGCAGAAAAAAAACAACTTTTCTAATGCTTTGATGACTTGCTGGCGAAAATTTCGTTCTTTTTGTTCAAAGAAGAAAGCTGATACAGCTGAAGATAAGCAGTCATTTAATCTTGTTGGAAAATCTGATCAGGAAAGGTTTTTTGTTGGTATTGATAAAAGAAAAACTTATATTGGTATCGGTATTTTTGCAGTTATTCTGATTAGTTTCTTTTCAATTAATTCCTGGTTTACTACATCGAAATATGAAAGTAATGTTAAGGCCAGTAAAGCAGAACTGACTAAAGAATCCGCTAATGATACTGCCGTGACAGGTAATCATCTTCAAAATGTTCCTAAAGATTATAAGACTTTGGCTGAAAAAGAAAAGTTATATAAGAGTCAGTCTGGCAATTCCGAATCGTATTCTAATGATTCTTATGCTGCTAAGCGCAATCAGAATTCTTCTGCAGTAACTCAGGATAGAGCTGTTTATTCTGAGCCTGTTACAAGGTCTGCCCCTCCTGCTCCTTATGTTCCTCCCCGCCCTTCCGGTGCAGCTATTGAGCGTAAGGTTGATCCGGCTGAAGAAGCTTATGGTAAAGCTTTGGAAAAACAGCTTGAACTCAAAGCAAAGGCTAATGAAAGTCCTATTCGGTTCGAGCTTAACAAAGATAATTAAAGGAGGTTTTGATTTTGAAGTTATTACATTTTACTCTAGCAGCGTGTCTTTTGAGTAGTGTTTGTTTTGCTGATGAACAGGTTTCTTCTTCTGCTTCCAGCGTACAGCAACAGCAAAATGATCAAAATCTAAAGGCTGCGCATCTCGCTTTCTCTAAACAGCCTCTTAATCTTAATACTATGTCTCCTGGTGTTCTTTTGGACAGTGTTTCGCCTTATCAGGTTATGGCCGGAACTGTTGTTCCTGGAGTTCTTGTTACTGGTCTAAACAGTGATTTGCCTGGTACTGTTATTGGACAGGTATCTCAGAATGTTTACGATACTGTTGAAGGTAAATATCTGCTTATTCCGCAAGGCACTAAGCTTATTGGTATCTATGATAGTAATACTGCTTTTGCTCAGACTCGTGGAGCCGTAATTTGGCAGCGTATGATACTTCCGAATGGAAAAAGCATGGTATTACCTAATTTTAATGGCAGCGACAACGAAGGTTATGTTGGTTTTAAAGATAAAGTTAGAAGCCATTATGCACGAGTAATTTGGACCGCGCTTATAGGTGGTGCTATTACAGGTGGTGTAGCTGCTGCAACGGATTCTAATGATAACAATACTACGTTTAAATCTGAGGCAGGTTCTGAAGCTGCTAACAATATTTCTTCTGCTACATCAAGTATTGTCAATAAGAACTTGAATATAGCTCCTACTGTAATTATCCGTCCTGGCTATAAGTTTAATATTATTTTTGATCAGGATGTTGTTTTAGAACCATATAAATCATGAATAAAAAGCAAAGAGTATTACTTTTATTAGGTTTAAACTTTCTAGCTCAGTTATTAGCTGGTATATATGCTAGTCAAAAAATAGCTGATATTTTGAGTTATCAGCCGGCTCTTTATGGAAGTTTGTCCTGGTTTGGGTTTCCTCATCTTTATTTTCCTTTTATATGGATAAGCTGGTACTTTTCTTACGGAAAAGAAGCTGCATGGATTTTTGATACTTATGCTTTTAATCCTGCAATGTATGCTTTAGGTGGAGCTATGCTTTTGGGATGTTTGATTATAGCCCGTAACAGCAAAATTGAATCCGTTTCTCATGGCAGTGCTCATTTTGCTACAGAAGAAGAGATTGTTGAATATAGCTATGATCCGGATGGAAGAACAGGCTGGGAAAAGCTTCTGACTGTTCTTAAATTCCTAAAACAAGGAAAATTTTCTCAGGCTTTTGCTGATAATCGTCATAGGAATGATAACGATTTGTTCTGCGGCAAAGGTGTTTTCTTAGGTCGTCTTGATAATGGTAAGTATATACGTGATAATTCAAAGACTCATATTCTTATCTGCGCTCCTACCCGTTCCGGTAAAGGCGTAGGTCATATTGTCCCTACTCTGCTTGCTTGGGAAGGTTCTACCATCGTTACTGATATCAAAGGCGAAAACTGGGAGCTTACTGCAGGTTTCAGAAAATATAAGCTTGGTAATGATGTTTTCATGTTTAAGCCGACTAGCCGTGAGAGCTGCCATTATAATCCGCTTGATGAGATTCGCATCGGTACTCCATATGAGATGAATGATTTGCAGCTTATTACTAAGATTCTTGTTGATCCTACCGGTAAAGGTGGTGACGGAAACAATGCGCATTGGGTAAATAATGCTTGGGATCTTTTGCAAGGTGTTGTTCTTCATTTGCTTTATGCCAAACGCTTTCATAATGGTAATGAACCTCCCCGTACAGCAAACCTTTCTGATGTTCTTGACTTTCTTTATGATGGTCAAGGCAGCGAAGGTAAAGAGTCTGCTGAAAAAGCGAAAGCTATCAAGAAAAAGTTTGAAGAAGATGCCAGGCTTATGGAGGATTATGAAAAAACTACAGAATGTCGTATTACTTCTGTAGACCAGGCTTTGGCTGTTGCTGATAATCTTAAAAATGACGATAATAGCAGTAATAGTGATTCTTCTGATTCTGCTTCTGATTCTGCTGATAATGCTAAGGTCTATAAGTTGTTCAGTCCATTAAAGCAGTATTCCGGTTCTTTGAATTCTTTCTGTAATGATGATGAATTTTTTGATTTTGATGATGGTGAAGATGAATTTGTATCTCCGTCTGATAATATTCAGCCTGGCTCTTTGATGAAGCAAATTGCTGCAGATGAGGAAAAACGTAAGGCATTAGCTGAAGAAATGCCTGAAATTAAAGTTGATGTCAACAAGGTTCTGTTAATGGCGAATGTTGATCCTGACAATGTTACTGAACTCGATGAAGAAGAGTATAAAAAAGCATTAAGTGAAGAATCTGAGACATTAAGCGGTTTACAGAAAAAATTTCAGACTTATATTACTAATTTTGATGGTAACAATCATGGTTATCGTCATGCACCTGACGGTAAGGAAAATGATGATTTCTTTGTAAAGCTTTATCCCGACAAGGTTAATCGTGATGGCCTGCATCCGCATGTCCGCCAGCTTTTTCAATCTATGGTAGATAAACCTGATAAAGAGTTTGGTTCAATTCTTTCGACGTTGAATACCGCTCTTATTCTATATCGTAACCCTATCATTGTTGATAATATCAGGGACAGTGATTTTGTTATGAAAGATTTGATGGATTGTAAGAAGCCCATTAGTCTTTATCTTGTCTTTGGTCCTGGCGAAATGGATGTTGTCCGTCCTCTTCTCCGTGTTGTTGTCGATATGCTATGGCGTCTTAACGTTGAGGAAATGAAGTTTTCTGATGGCAAGGCGGTAGAACATAAGCATCGTTTGTTGCTGCTTTTAGATGAGTTCCCCGCCCTTGGTAAGATGGATGGTTTTGCTATATCTGAAGGCTTTATTGCCGGCTATGGCATGAAGGCTTGTATTATTACGCAGGATTTGAATCAGATTAATAATATCTATGGTAAGGATAACTATGTAGTATCTAACTGCCAGGTTCAGGTTTATCATACGCCTAGTGATAATAATAGTGCCAAGTATTTATCCGATAAGCTTGGCAATCAGACTATTGAAAGCACATCAAGTTCAAGAAATAGTAACATCTTGCCTATGCCTACCAGTTATAATGATAGCCTTATGTCGAGGCCTTTGATGTATCCTAATGAGGTTTCGACTATGGATCAGGCGAAACTTCTGGTTTTCTGTAAAGGCCTTGCGCCAATTTATTGTAATAAGATCAGGTATTTTGAAGATCCTGTTTTCCTGCCTCGTACTAAGATTAAGCCACCGGTCTTTAGTGATATAGTTGCTCCTAGCGACCGTTGCTGGGATATTAGCGATTATCATTCCCTTATGGATGCAGAAAAATCAGCCGAAGAAAATAAAAAATAAAGTTATCAAGATAATGGAAATAACTAAAGTTATGAATGTTACTACGGTTATTTCCATTATTAAGATAACTTTACTAACTTTGATTACTTTTATTATTAAGATTATTTTAGTTATGAACCTAATTTTCATGTGTAATGTTACTGTCTTATACAGTGTTATGGATATTATGTTCATAACTAAAGTTATTTCACTAACTTTAGTTATTGATATGATTTTTATGATTTTTATGATTTTTATTATTTTAATAACTATCATTATTTTTATTATATGCGTTATGTTAAGGAGGAATATTATGCCTAGAAAACCCGGCTCTTTTGGTGATGCAGCATTATCTGCTTTATCCGTAAACGAAGAAAAGGAAAAATTAAGAAATGAGCTGAAGCTTAAAGAAGAAGCGCTGAAAAGAAAAAGCCGCAGCGTTAAGGAGAAGTTTAATACATCTCGTGTATCTGCTACTATGAGCGTAGCATCTACAGTTTTTTCTGCTCTTGGCGTAGAAATGTATACGTCTTTGCAATCTGCTTGTAAGAATCCTGCTAATATTAGAAGGCTCAATAATTCAGGTTCATTTGACGTTCTTTTTGATGATGATAAAAAAATTCTTCTTGCTATTGCCGATTTTATTCGGAACAGGCCTGATGTTCAAGGTGAGATCATGGATTTTGTAGATAAATATCGTAAAGATCTGTATGCTAAGACAGCATCTGTTGATGATTTGAATGATAATAATGAGGAGAATGATGTCGAGTAATATTAATATTTCAGTAGATATTCATAAGGATTACCCTTTTGATGAATTTGTTTTTATTATGCGTGACTGTTATTCCAGAAATTATATCGTAATGCAGATGATGAAGCTGCTTGTTCCTGTAAGATGGCGTCGTGGAGTTTTATTAGTTGATGGTAGATTTATCTCTGATTTGCTTGACGAAAAAATTAACCTTTGATTGGAGAGATTAATGTGGAACAAAGTTCCGGTAAGAACCGTGCTCATATATTGCTTGATAATGCTTTAGGGCCTTTGGCATTGTCTTTGCTTCGTGATGATGTTATTGAGGTATACTGTAATAGCAATGATTTGCACGTATGGATTGAATATGTCGGTGTTGGTCGCGTAAAGACTGATATTGTGCTTAAAGCAGAAGACAGACGTAAGATTATTGAAACCGTTGCTTCATTCAGTAAAACGATTGCTACCAAGAATCAGCCTTTGATAAGTGCGGAACTGCCTAAATATGGTTATCGTTTTGAAGGCAGCCTGCCAGATATATCTATTTTGCCTTCTTTTAACATTCGCAAACCTGCAGATGTTGTTTTTACTCTTGATGATTACGTTTCGCAAGGAGTTATGACTGAACAGCAGAAAAATATTATTTGTTCTGCCGTTCATCGTAAACTTAATATCTTGATAGGTGGCGGTACAGGCAGTGGTAAGACAACTTTATGTAACGCTATTTTGGATGAAATCAGTAAAACTCGTGACAGACTTATTATCCTTGAAGATACCCGTGAGCTTAATTGTACCGCTGAAGATTATGAATCTTTTCGTACAAGTGATACTGTCAACATGAATAAGCTTTTACGTACAACAATGCGTCGCAGGCCAGACAGGATTATCGTTGGCGAAGTCCGTGATGGAGCTGCCTATGATTTGCTTAAAGCATGGAATACTGGCCATCCAGGCGGCATATCTACTGTTCATGCTAATGATGCGCTTGAATGTTTAAAGCGCATCGCTGCTCTTTCTTTAGAAAGTGGCGGTAACGGTTCTTCTGCTCCACCTCTTTCTGTTGTCAATAGTCTTATCGGTTCTACTGTAAATCTTGTCGTCTTTATATCTCGCAGTTCCAAGTTAATTGATGGCAAAATGGTCCGTGGACGCACTATCAAGGAAGTGGCTTATGTTAAAGATTATGATGTGGAGACTGGTGCCTTTACGTTAGAATATGATTCTTCAAAGATTTTTCAGCTTCTTGAAGGTGTAAAAGTTTAATAATGTTACTTATCTTTATAGTATAAATTAGTATTCTAACTTATATTATGTTACTAACGTTAGTTAGTAACATAATAGTGATAACGAACATTATATTAGTTAGTTTAGTTATTTTCGTTATGATGATTATGAAAATAATTTAAGTTATTTTTATGTTTTTGATTATTTTGGTTAGGAGGTCATTATGGATAGAGGAAAACCGGATGGTTATTATATCCCTTTTCATCAATCTCTTATTAATCCGATTTTGATGCTTGGTGTTGACAGGAATTTTTGTATCGGTTTTTGGAGTATTGCTGTTGCGATTGGTGTGATGATGCAGATGTATTGGTTTTTGCCTGTTGCATTTGTAGTTCATATGTTTATGCGTGAAGCAACAAAAACTGATGATATCTTTTTTAAAGTTGTTATAAATCACATCCAAAGCAAAAAAGTCTTCTGGTAATCAGATTTTTGGAGGTGTAGATTTTGCATTTATTTGATTTGCGAGAGTATAATTTTAAATACACTAAATTATCCAGCCATGTTCAGTGGTTTGCTTTATGTGCCCCGGGAATTGTTCTGAATGAGGACGGCAGTTTTATGGCGACTATCCGCTATAATGGACTTGACCAGGAAAGTGCTACAAGTGAAGAGCTTATGGCTCTTATTGCCAGGGTTAACAATTATCTTAAGGTTTTTGGTGAAGGCTGGTGCTTCTATATTGAAGCTAGACGTGTAAAAGCTAATGTTTATAAAGATAGGACTTTCCCTGACAAAGCTTGTCAGATGATGGATTATGAACGTCAGAATTTTTTTAACCACGATCAGTACTTTATTGGTGAGTATTATTTTACTTTGCAGTTTTTGCCTAAAAGTACCAGAAAGGCTAAGATAGCCAAGCTTTTTTACAGAAATGAGTTAGAAAACGATACAGATATGCGTAAGGTTTTTTATGATAATCTTGAATCGTTTCAGACTTCTTTAAACAAATTTTTTGACGGATTCAGTTCTGTAGTTTATTCCTGTCACTTGCTTGATGATGAGGAAATGCTTACCTATCTGCATAGCTGCGTAAGCTTGCGCAAGCAGAAAGTTAAGCGACCTTTAGAACCTGTTTGTTTGGGAGATATGCTTTGCGATATGTCTTTTTTTGGTGGCAGTTATCCCATTTTAGGTGATGATTTTGAAAATGAGCATATTACTCCTGTCTGCATACGCAGTTTTCCTCCAGAAAGTTTTCCCTGTATGCTAGATGAACTTAACAGGCTGAATATGGAATACCGTTGGGTAACTCGTTTTATTTGCCGTGATAAAGTCGATTCTCAGGGTGATGTTGAGACCTTGAAGCGTGAGTGGAAAGCTAACGATAAGAATATCCTGACAATGCTGCGTGAGTTTTTCTACAAAGAGGAATCTGTCATGGTCGACAGTACTTCTCTCCAGCGTTTTGCTGATGCGGATGATGTTCTTGTCGAATTAGGTAATAATTTCATTTCAATTGGCGATTTCACCAGCAATATCATTATTTCTGACAGCAGTATGGATATTCTTAAGAATAAGGTTCGTGCAATCAGCCGTATCTATTCTAATAAAGGCTTTACCGTTGCTCCTGAAACCATGAATGCTGCCAGTGCTTGGCTTGGTTCTTTACCAGGTAATGCTTATGCTGATCCACGCAGAAAAGCTATTAGCTCTCTTAACCTATGCCATATTTTGCCTTTATCTAGTGTTTGGTCAGGTGATGAATATTGTAAGCATCTTTCGGAGTGTTCTGGTAAGCCTGTTCCTGCGATTGCTCAGGTTGAAACTGAAGGCTCTACTCCTTTTTTCCTTAATATTCATGTAGGTGATGTTGGCCATAGTATTGTTGTCGGTCCTACCGGTAGTGGTAAGTCAGTTCTTCTTAATTTTCTTGCCAGTCAGTTCCGTAGTGTTCCGAAAGCCCGTATCTATGTCTTTGATAAGGGTGCTTCCAGTCGAGTCTTTGCTGCAGCAGTAAAAGGTAATTTTTACGACCTTGGTAATGATGATAGTGCCAATAACCTTGCTTTCCAACCTCTTCGTTACATCGATGATGAAAATGAAAAAGTATGGGCAAGCGAATGGCTGCAGGAGCTGTTTGTGCAGGAAGGTGTTGAGATGAACCCTGAAAAGCGTAAAGCTATTTGGGACGCTCTTACCTCTGTTGCTGCTACGCCTCCCGATGAACGTACTTTAACGGCCATTAAGGTGTACGTACAAAACATGGAGCTTAGAGATGCTTTAGAGCCTTTTGTTGTTGAGACAAAAGGTATTGCTGATACAGCTGGTGCCTATGGCAAGCTCTTTGATAGTGATATTGACAGCTTAAAGCTTGGCAGCTATCAGTCTTTTGAGATGGGTGAGCTTATGAGCAAGAAAAATGCTGTTATGCCTACCCTGCTTTATCTTTTCCATGTAATTGAGAAAAATTGTGATGGTTCTCCTACTTTCATTATCCTTGATGAGTGCTGGACCTTCCTGGATAACCCTATTTTTGCTGAGAAAATCCGTGAATGGCTTAAGACTATGCGTAAGAATAACGTAAGCATTATCTTTGCTACTCAAAATCTTGAAGACATAAAAAAATGCAGCATTTCAAGTGCTATCATTGAAAGCTGCATGACTCGTTTCTTTTTGCCTAATGCCCAGGCTTTGAATCAAGGCAATGAAGAAGTTTATGGTTTCTTTAATCTTAATTACCGTGAACGCCAGATAATTGCTGATTCTAGGCCGAAGCATGATTATTACATTGTTTCTGCTGAAGGCAAGCGTAGATTTGACCTTGCTCTTTCTCCTTATGCTTTAAGTATTCTTGCTGCATCCAGCAAAGATGATCAGGCCGAATGTGAGCGTATCAAGAAATCTTATCCTGATGATGATTTTATGGTGCATTGGCTTGAGTATAAAGGCCTTCGTGATGCTAAGGAAGCTTATATGGCCTTGTAATTATATATAGTCTGCAGAAAAAAAGACGCTCATATAGCCTAATGAGAGGCTGTAAGAGCGTCTTTTTTTAATTACTGTTATGAATGTTATTTTTATTATTTTAGTTATGAAAGTTAGTAAGGTTATGAGTATTACTTTAGTTATGACCATTAGTCAGCATTCATCTTATTTATGCTGTTTTTTTGTAGAAATCTCTGAAGTAATCTGGTCCGTTTCCCCATAATCCGGTTTCAAGATCATATAGGGCTGTATAAGCATTAGAATTAATAATTTTGCTTCTAGCTTCTTGCCAGGTAATGCCGTCTTCTTCAGCCATATCCATAATAGCATCTGTTAAAATCAAATCTGCACAGAATTTTTTCTTTTCAATTTCCATATTTTCTCACCTCTATGACTTCTAAACAGTTAATAGCTTGTTGACTCAGAAAACAGTACTGATCCTTTAATCTGTTTGGTAAAAGCAGAGATATTGCCATTTTTGCGGCGTTTTCGTCTTCTAACGAGCCATATAATCCATTCAGATATGTGGTAATAACCGGATTAGTAGTATCATTAGCAATTTTTCCAATGATAATTTCACTTTTAAAAAGTTTTTTGGGTAACATAGGTGATAATTTTTGAGCAAGTTTTTGTCTTCTGTTTAAAGAAACAAACCATAACCACTCTTTATCTGCATCGCTAAATTCATATATCGGCATAAATTCAGTAGGAGCATGATATTTATAGCAGGTTACGTATCCATAATTTTGTTTATCGTCTATATGCTTCGAGCTTTTAGCCTTCAGCAATGATGTCCTTATGAAATTTTTAGCCTGAAGTTCATCAGCCGTAACGTAAAATCCCTTGCCAAAGTCTTTACCAGCTGCACACTTTGTTAAATCAATATTTTGTACAGGAGTGTAGCTTCCATGATACAACATCATTCCATCTTTAAGCTTCATAGTTTACACCATTTACCCTTAGTATTTCTAAAATATTTTCCAAAGCATATTCATCACTATTCAAATGCAGCATATCATATGTATCTTCAATATATTTCCATATACCGTACTTCTCAAATAATTTATTAGCATCAACAGGCGAAACTTGCAATTTCTCGCAGAACATTCTAAAGATACGTGCCTCAAAAAAGATAAGCTCATTTAACATGATTGCGTGCCTCCTTTACTAATGATATTATAGCATTTTGAAGTGGATTATGCTATTCTAACGTTGATAACTTTTGTTAGTTTAGTAACGAAGATAACTTTCATTATTTATATTATTAACGTTAGTTTTATTATGTTTATAACTTAAATAATTGCTGTTATCCTTATTATTTTCGTAATGTTACTAACGAAAATAATAGATGTGGAAAAAAGACGCTCATATAGCCTAATGAAAGGCTGTCAGAGCGTCTTTTTTTAATTACTGTTATGAACGTTATTTTTGTTATCTTAGTTATAAAAGTTAGTAAAGTTATGAGTATTACAATCGGAAAGGAAGGCTTTTTTTGTCATTCCCAGAACTTTAAGGAATCTAATAGATTCTTTTTGCCGATTTTGATATGGAAGAATTTTTCCGTCTTTTTTAACGGCATTATTATATATCGTCCTTCAAGCGTTGTGAATTCTATACCGTATTTCCGCTGGAAGTTTCTTGCTTTGTATTGGTCTTCAAATTTGATTTTGATATAGTCCAGCTTCTTGTTGATTTCCCATTCGTCCCCGATTTTTGAGTAAAGGTCGATAAAATCGAGAATGTTTTGGTCAAGATTTGCCTTGATCAGATAGTATTGGATGTCGTATTCTTTGATGTATGGATACTTTTTGATATCGATATGTTCGCTTAATATAGAAAGCAGCACCCTTGATGACAAGAGGAGAATATCAGGTATCGGAGCGTCTTTATCCGAAGAATGAATGGTCTTAAGGAATCCCGGAAGCAACACGAGCATTCTTTTCAGATATTCTTTGTACAGGCAGCCTGAAAGCATATCCAAATCGTTTTCAAAAAGCTTTCTTTGGAGGTTGCTCATACGGTTTGTGAACATGTTGATTTCGAAGGTGATTGTTCTTTTGCTCAACGCTTCATCAATCTCTTTTACATCGTTAGTCGCCATAATCATAGGGGACCAGAATCGGCTTGTGCTGTCGTGTTTGATAAACTTGGCACTGTATTCCTGCCAGCGTTTGGGGCTGAGCTCGTCGATCATGATTGGGAATCCCTTAGTAAACTCCAATTTCTGTTTCAGTGCCGCAGGAGCGTTTTCCTTGTCTTCCGCTTTTTGGATAAGTCCGCCTCCGCCCTCAATTTTGGGGTGGAACTGGTTGAACATCAGCTTCAGAATGAATTTCATCAACGACGATTTGCCGCTGTTAGTAGTTCCCTTCAGGATAAGGAACAGGGGATATGGAAAGACCTGCATATTGGTTCCTATTGTCTCGTGCCTGCAAAGAGGAAGGAACGGGGCGCAGAACGCGTAGTTTACGGTTGCATAGTATTTGTCTATGTTGGTCTTCACGTTGCCCTGAAATGGCGGCTGTTTTTCAAAGAAGCCTTGGAAATATTTTACGAAGATCTCTATATCTTTGGCAAATTTATCATTAGGAATATCAGATGTATCAATAGGATTGCCTTTATAATATGCTTTTTGTTTGTATTTGTCGATATATAAATCAGGGTACGTCTCGTATGTCCTTCGGGTTTGGTCGGCGGCTATATTGATTTTTTGAGAAAATTCCTTTGTTTTGGTATAGGTTATCAGTACTTTGTTGCTTTTCTTTTCCAAAAGGTCTTCCGGATTTATATTGTTTTTCTCGACAAATTTGTTGAATTCGTCTTTTTGAACCGTATAGAAGATTTCCTCTTTGGGCGGAGTTATTATCTCTATGATTTTCTGGTCCTTGATCTGCTGGAAGAACGGAAGGTTTTCTGTAGTAGCCAGCTTCAGTTCTCTTATGTTCTTTACGGTCAGGTTTTGGCTACTTAGCTCTTTTGTCTTCAGGTATATGCTTAGAAAAAGGTCGTAAGTGTCGAAATCGTCAGAAACCATAATCGTTTCCAGCTGATTGCCGATCGAACCGAAAGCCTTCAAAGAGAGGTTTGCGCTGCCGACTATGGTTCTGAAATTGTTCTTTTCGTCTGACAGCAGATAGATTTTTTGATGGCTTGTATGCGCATCAATGCTTGTAACGAACAGGGAAAGCTTGTCCTGTTCTATTTTGTCGATTAAGATGTTGTTGTTCTTAAAGTTTTCTTCTTGCAGTGTCTTTACTGTAGCATATTGGGCCGCGATGATATCTTTTATAGATCCAAGGATGCTTTCGTTGCCGAAGATGATTTCAACGTTGTTGACAATCTTTACGACCTGTTTCAACATCCCTATGCTGGAAGAATATGTGATGGCTTTAAGGGATGTGTAGCCGGCAAAAAGTTCCTGCCATGAACCCACACTGCTTTTTCCCAAAGTCTTGAATAGAGTAACGGGAAGGTCTTTCCCTTGGCTGTTGGGATTCGTATAAGTTCCGGAAGACAGGCTTGGATTACTGTTTTTTTTCTTGTGCCGGTTCTTCTTGTTCTTCTGAGGCCTTTTCGGGTTCGCTTGCAGAATTCGTATTGTTTGTGTTTTTTTCCTTAAAGCTGACTTGTTGGATTTGTTCTGTCTCACAGAAATCAAATAGTGATTCCGTTATTGGTTCTTGTTGTTTCTTCTTGGCCATAGATCCGGTTCTGCCTCCTTTACTAATGGTATTATAGCATTTTGAAGTGGATTATGCTATTCTAACGTTGATAACTTTTGTTAGTTTAGTAACGAAGATAACTTTCATTATTTGTATTATTAACGTTAGTTTTATTATGTTCATAACTTAAATAATTGCTGTTATCCTTATTATTTTCGTAATGTTACTAACGAAAATAATAGATGCGGAAAAAAGACGCTCATATAGCCTAATGAAAGGCTGTCAGAGCGTCTTTTTTTAATTACTGTTATGAATGTTATTTTTGTTATCTTAGTTATGAAAGTTAGTAAAGTTATGAGTATTACTTTAGTTATGAACATTAGTTAGCATTTATTTTATTTTCCACTGCAAATATCATGTATACATTCACTGTAACTGGAAATGAACTCCAAATCAGAGCTCAATTCTGCTAACTCCCATTCGTTTTTCAATCATCTGAATATAATCTTCATTCATATCGCAAACAATACTATAGTGGCTACCTTTAGTGAGCCTAACCCTATAGTTTTAAATTGCGCCATACAGTTTTATTTTTTAATTCTGCTTCAATTTCACCAATGGCCTTCTCTGCATCGGCAAAGCTAATCCTATCCTTGTCCAACAATACATACTGTTTCTGCATGATATTGTAAGCATCCTTAACCATAGATTTATGAATAGAATCTTTCAAAAAGAGAAACTCATCTGGCAGAACATTGGGTATACCATCTAGCCTTTTCAGTTCCTCCTCAAGCCTTATCATTACAAGTTTACGAAGGTGCTCATCATCCCTAATGAATTTCTTGATTTTGGGATGCTCTTTCATCACCGACAAATCGTAGATATGCTTAGCCGCTTCAAATGCTCTATTACCAACATTCGCATTTCTTATATAGGCCTCTGCAGCAAAAAGTTTATCAACGAAGATTCTCTCTAAAGTTATCGTATCAACAGTAAATGGTTTAATCTGATATGTATCTTCCAATATATTTCTAAATCTAGCATCTGCTAACTCATAAAGCATAGGAGTTACCTCTAACGGTGCCACCGGCTCACTAATTGTAAATGATGTTGCCTCAATTTTTACGTTACCAAATCTCTGCAAAGCATCATTTTCGTCAATAACAGTAACTGGATTATAGTTGTACACTGCTATTAGCTCAGATCTGTGTGTTATTCCCTTGCTCGCATCACGTTCCAACGATACATACTTCTTGGTAGCCTTTTCAAGCAGCTTATCACTTTTTGTACGGGTGCAGTTTCTTGTATCAACCGATAAATCAATGTCTTCTGAAAACCTATTTGTAGTTTTCAATGCTTTATACAGAGCTGTTCCACCCTTAAAATAAGCTGGCAATCCGTCCCTCTGCAATTTTGACAGTTCCTCCAGCAATAAAACTACATAATAGTCTTTTTCTAAAACGTCCTTACGATACCCAGTCTCATTATGTATTGTTTCTAGCAGTACTCTGAAAGCATCCTGATCGTTATGTAGAATCATGCCGCCAATCCTCCTGCAATCGCTGTTTTACTCAGTTGCTTAACCGTATTTCCATTGTAATACTCTCCCGCCAAAGCTAAAAGCATTCTGTAGGACAATCCCAATCTATCTATTAGTTTCGCAATAACTTGATACGGTTCTTCAGCATCTACAGGTGCTCTATTGAGCATGTCTAAAACATCAAGGATCTGCAAGTATCTTTTATTATCCTTATTTACAGCTATCTTGGGAGATTTAGTGATGATACCAAGCACTTTATCCTTTCTAGCACCGTGAGCAACCACATTAGTCACAATAACCTTCTCATTAGGAATTTGAGTTGTCAGCCCCCATTTATGCAATAAGGACAGCCCGGATTCATATCCATTATCACCAGCCAGGTACTTATCCGCAATCACTGCTTCTTTATCAATACCCAATTCGCCAAACGGAGTAACCTTAGTTCTATAATATATTCCCTTTTTATAGAACCGAAAGTCATTTATCAGCCTACCATCTAAAATTCTCTTTAAGGCAACTGCTGTGGCCATTGCAGCTTTTTTTATAGGCATAGCAAACCTTTCTGCGACCTTTTGGGCGAGTCCAGCAGAGTAAATAGGCTTTGCTATTTCGCTCTGCTTAACCAAATAACAAATATAATCCATATAAGATAATTCCATCTCAGCACCTCCCTGTGATATATTACAGCGTATGTTTACTTTATTTTTATGTTTTTATTATATCATTATTTATCCCATAGTCAAGTGCCACGGAACTCGATGCTAAGTCGACTATCAATCGTCCATGTTTGACATATTTTTCATCCTTTCATAACGAAGATTATGTTAGTTATAAAAATAACGTTAGTTATGAAGGTAACTAACATTATTTTTATTATTATAGTTATATACGTAACGAAGCTAATTTTAGTTATTTTCGTTACTTATATTATGCTGCTGTTTTTTGCTCTTTTTCTGAAATGCTAGTAATTTTTTCTACTACTTTTTGTACAGTGTTCAGTACGTTTGTGATAGATATAATGACGTTTTTATCCTTTTTCCCTTTTGTATATGTTCTGATATATTCATATGCTTGCTGTTCATAACCACTTATGCCAAGCATTTCTGTCAGCACTGCTGCGCTAAGCTCGGCAACAATTTCTGCTTTGTTTGTATCTACATTCTTTAATGGTTCTATAGTGTCATGTACCGCATGAGCTAATTCGTGAAAGTACACTATGTAGTCTTGGGAGCATAGTGTTATGGATTTGTCCCAAGGACGATAGTAGCCGTAAGCATTTTTATGTATGGGTTTCCATTTTACTTTAATACCCATTTTTTCAGCTACATCTAAAAATGGAGGAAGCTTCTGGGGTTTATAATCATGGTGCGGGATTTCCTTGCCTTCAGTGCTTTCATATCTGAATACAGGAATAGGTCTAAATCCGGTAATGATATACTCGTCTTCATCTTTTTCGTTTTTGATTTTTTTGGTGTTTGGTGCAAGGATATAGAAGGCTTTTTCGCCTTTTTTGATATGTCTGCCAGCTTCCTGCCATTGCTTATATCCTCTGGCATCGGTGGTATTACCTAATAGAAGCATAATAAGTTTATTTGTGATACTCCATTTATCACTTGGTATGCCTTCGTCTACTCTTTTGATAATTGTTAGAGCAAGTTTTTGAGGAAAATCTTCATTCTTGAACATATTAATTAAATTGTTTACAGCTTCATCGAAGTTTTTCATGGCTTTACTCCTTTTTTGACATAATAAAAAGACATACCTAAAATTTTCAGGCATGCCTTCTTATAGTTTTTATAATACATATACGATTACATATTCAATATGGTCAATTTTGACAATCTTGATATCTTGCTGGTTTTTTCTTATATTTTCAAGGGTAATTAATTCATCTTTATCGTACCATTCATTTGCTTTTGCCCATCTGTCCCACTCTTCTGCAGGAATGACAAAGGAGCCATTTTCTAAGAATTTTTCTGCTTCTTGTCTTGTACATCCATCTGCTTCAAATGCTGCGATATCATCTTCATGTTGACATTTTTTTGTTTCTTCTAACGTTAGTCTATCTGTAACATAACATCCATAATCTCCGTATGACATAAATTCTTCTTCTTCATCAGTTATAGCGTTATTAATTGCTTGATTTTTACAAGTTTCTTTTATGAATTTAGCATTATATAATTCTTTTGTATCTTTATTGTATATTTCTACTTTGTACCACTGTTTCAAAGGATCGTACAGAATTCCTTTGATTTCTACCTTTGGATAGTAGTCTAAGATTTGATTCCAGATATATTTTGCTTCATCTTCTTCTAAGTGATTTTCAAATTTGTTTTCAAGTATCTCTTGTGCTGCATTTTGTATTTTAATGAATTGAGTATCATTGCTTTGCAAAAATGTATTAAGAAGATCAGTATAAGTACTAGCTTTTATAATATTTGTAGAGATTTGAATTGTTATCATCGATGTCATCCTTTCTGTCACTGTTATTAATATAATACATTATTTTTTAATGAAAAGATAGTTATTTTAATTATTCATCTGCCCTCCTTTGACTAATTTATTATAATTAGACAAAACATAACAAATCGCAGTGTAATGTCAAGGGGATGAAAAAATAGAAAATCACAGCGAAGCAAGATTTTCTATTTTTCCCTTGACATTGCTAATCTGCGATTTGTTATAATCAAAATAATTTTCCTAACTATTCTAATCAATATTATTAAGATTAGTAAAGTTATTTCAGTTATGTTTATTATGGAGATTATCTAAGTTATTACTATTATTTTCATTATCATCGTTATTATCATTATTAATGTTATTGGATGTTTTTGTAATTTTCTTCAATTTAGCTTTTATTGAAAATATTTAACTTCTTATTGACATATTTCCGGTAATGTTATATAGTATCGTTAGATAACTAAATACCTGGGTTTCCAGAGGCATCTAAACTGAACGTCCGTGCTTACGTTCAGCTAGGTGCTTTTTTTGTTATCTATGCTGTTTCTCATTCATATTATCTTCTTTTTATTACTCATCAAATCAACCTCTGTGCAGAGGGAGCGGAAACTTTAAGTCCTCCGCTATTAACTGCTCACGCATGGAGGCCCCAAACTCCTTTTTTAGCCTTGTGCGTCAGCGCAAGGCTTTTTTTATTGTGATTTTTACTTGAAAATATTTTGTATGAAAAATGTCTTTTTTGAATAGAAAAGCGTTGACGGGGGGGCAAGGTGTACTATATTAACAAGAGATGTGGACAACTTGCACTCTTTTTAATAGTCTAATCCCTTAATTGGAGGTTATCATGAAAAAATTATGTTGTTCTCTTATTGCTGCAGCTGTAATGAGCACTGCACTTCCCTGCTTTGCTATGACTGTATATGATCCTACTAACTATGCAGCCAATCTGGAAACCAAAATCCAGATGATCCAGCAGGTAAATCAGTCAGCACAGCAGCTGCAGGCTCAGATAAAAGATATTCAAAGTCTGAATCCGCAAGATATGGATAAAGCCTATAATCAAGTGCTTGGCATCTATAATTCTGTCAATAGTATTCGCACTCAGTCTCAGGCCATCGGTGAAGACTGGTCAACCAGTCTTAAAGAATGGAGTGACATGAATCCTGATTATTTTTCTATGGGCACAATCACCCTTTCTAAATTCCTCGAATTTCAACAAAAAAGCGATAAGCGTGTAGATAAGACCTTGCAGCAGGCTCTTATGATGGCTGGCATTACCAGTGATAAGGAAACTCAAAAGACTGTACAAAGTGTATTGGAAACCATTGATGCTTCTAATAAGGCTGACGGCAACAAGGCAGCTCTGCAATGTGCAAATCAGCTTCTAGGCATTATGATCAGCGAGAACAATAAAAGTGCGCAGATGCTTAGTGAGCTGCTTAAGGTTAATGTTATGAATAAGCAGCAGGTAATAGATGAAAATAATCGTGCTAATAAATTTGCTGATCAGTTTATGGGAGATACGAAAAAGGCATCTGAACGCAATGTAACTATTCGCAATGGCGGAGAACAGGTAGATGCAGTAAAAATAAAATAATGCTCTCTGGTTTAGTAGAGAGCATTACTGATAATTAGTGATTTATTTAATTTTTACAGCATCGACTTGCTGGCCTTCGTTTTTAATGGTTGTATCTTTTTCATTTGGACTATAGTGGATTCTACCACCTGTTTCAGCATTGTAATATCTTTTTTCTGTCTTAGGTTTTCCATAAACATCAACTGTTTCTACGATTCTTTCTTCAACATCAACGATTTTATCTCCTTTATCGCCCCATGTTTTTACTTTACCGACTATTTTACCTTTGCTAATAACTTTATCGGTTTGGTAGGTTTGTACTTGTTTTGCTGGTGTTGCATTAGGAATAGATTGATTCTTTTGTTCAGCTTTTTCGGTTCCGCAGCCTGTAAGAAGCACAGCTACAATAGATGTAATAATGGCAATATGTTTTGTTTTCATATTTCATGTCCTTTCTTTACTAAGTTTTTTATTGATTTTAATATATCATACTGACTGGATTTGTCAATGATTTTCGAGGTGTAATTTATGGATGATGGTATTTTAACAGCGGTATTAAATGAAATTTATACTGCTTGTGGCGCAAGCGGTGATATTCTTAATAACGCTAAAAGTTTATTCATTCCTTTAATGACAATAGATTTTGTTGTTGTTTTTATTATGCAAGTTTTTGGGTTTGCTAATAGTAATTATATTCCTACTGTTTTTTCTAAACTTATGAAATATGGTTTCTGGATTTGGGTTGTTGATAATTGGGCAATGTTAACAACAGCTCTTATTCAATCACTTACAACTGTTGGTTCGAGTTTTGGCAGTCTTGATCCAGGAATTTTAAAAAATCCTTCTAAAATCATAGATAAAGGCTTCACATATTCCGCTAAATATTATGATGTTATGAGTGAAATTAGTTTAGTTTCAGGTAATGGGTTAGTGAAAAATTTATTTATTTGGATTATTTGTGTTGTAGCTATGCTTGGTATTTTTGCAGCTTTTGCATATATAGCTCTTAATGTTCTAATCACCTATATAGAGTTTTATGTAGTTGCTGCTGTACTTTTGATTTTTCTTCCTTTTGCTGTTTTCGATAAAACTTCTCGTTTTTCCGAAAATGCCATTGGTTTCATTATGGGTACAGGAGTGAAACTAATGATGATGGGAGCAATTTTGAGCCTGTGCATTAATATCAGTGATAGTCATTTAAATACCGTTCCTGATTTAACTGGTGATAATGCTTGGGCTAAAGCGTTAACTTCCCTTGTTGTGGCCTGGGTTTTTGCTTTTCTTTCTGTACATGTTCCTGAACTTGCTTCTGGTGCAATGAGCGGTTCTCCTTCCCTTTCCGGCAATACTGCAACTGCTTCTATGGCCGGCGCAATGAGCGGCGGCATTGCAGGTGCTGTTGCAAGCAAAGCTATGGGTGCTGCAGGTGGCGGTTCTAATGCTGTTGCTAAAGCAGCCGGTGCTTTGAGCGAGGGTGGTGGCGGTAGTTTTTCCGCTGCCGGTGGTTCGCTTATGGCAGCTGGTAAAGCTGCTATGAGTGGAGATAAGTCCGGTGCTTTTGCTAATTTAGGTGTAGCTGCAAAATCTTTTGGTCAAGGTGCTGCTGGTTTTGCTAAAGGTGGCTTGAATCTTGCAACCAGCGGTATGCAGGATTCTTATGATAAAGGCCAAGGTGCTGCTCAGGCTAAATTTGGTCAGTATCATCCGACTAGCCCTGGTACTGGCAGTATGCAGGAAAAAATTCGTTCAACTAAAGAAAATCAGGATATTGCTGCTAAAGCAAGTCAAATGACTTAATAAAGATATAAACATACCATTAAATCATATCTCTCCATTCCATAAGCGAGCGCGCTGTCAAGAGAGCTTGCGACCTTGATAGCGCCAGCGAGCTTATGGTAAAATCAGGAATTTTAATAGCGGAGGTGCTATTTTGAAGAAATTACATATATCCGGCAAAAGAAAAGCTTTAGGTGCGTTATTGGCATCTTTGATAATCGGTGCCAGTACTACGGCAGCACTAGCCGAAGAAGCTGGTGATCTTAGTGTCTTTGATGAAAATGATGCTGAACTTAGTATTTTGGAAGAGTCTTCTCTTATGCGCAAGCAGCTTGCACATATGCTTCAAGGGAAAAAGAACTTCAAAGAAGCTAATTATGGGGATACCATTCAATCTGCAGATAAAACTGAACCGAAAACTAAAAAATCAGCAGTTTATCCTGCTATTGAAACTGATAAATCTCAAACTATCCCTATTTCTTCCATAAGTAATAATGAGCAGGAAAATGAATCTGCTTTAGATTCATTTTCCAGATCGCTTCAAAAGCCTTTAAGATCAGCTGGTATTCAGCGTAGCAGTACAGTTGAAACAGCTGATAATGATAATTCTTCTGAAGTCTCTCTCGGACGCCGCTTCTTGGAGCGTTATTATGCTTCTATTGGCCGCAGCTATTCTGATACCTCACGCCAAATGGATCATTTTTTTAAGGCTCAGGAAAATGCTTCCAGAATTGATGAAAATCATTCTAAGGGTAAATCATTAGGCAGCAAGTTTTTGAAGCGCTATGAGGAATCTACGAAGCCGCAAGAGCCTGTTATTATTGGTGACTCTGCCTTATCTGATTATCCTCAGCGCAGTTTGGATTGTCAGTATCTTGACTATGAAAGCGGTGCCTCAAATATCATTTTCGTAAAGCCAGGCTTTAAAACCGATATCCTTTTGCCGGCAGGTGATAAGCTGCAGCGTATCACCTGCGGTGACAGACAGCGTTTTGATATCAAGACTTATTATGATAAGTCTGATTTACGCTGGCATGTATATGTTCAGCCGTATCAGCATGACGTGACTACTAATATTATCATCTCTACTGACAGACATACTTTTCAGGCAAAGCTTGAAACAACAGAGCTTTTAAAGCCATTTGTCCGTTGGGATGTGCCTGATGATGTTTATGCCGGATATAAAGACAGAAATGTCGTTATGGATGTAGAGAATGTCAAAGACCTTAACTTTGACTATGACCATAACGGCAAACTCAGTGCCGCATGGGCACCTCTTAACGTCTTTGACGATAAGCATTGGAATACATACTTATCGTTTGAGAAAAATATATTGCAACGCATCAATCCTGTAATCCTTGGTAAAAGCGAAGATGGATCCATGGTTATCGTTCCTTATGAGAAGCGTGGTGACATCATTGTCATGAACAAGGTTTACAAGGAATTTGATGTACGTGTTGGTGATCACATTACAAATTACGTGCGTACAGCGAGGTGAACAAGATGTTAGTACAATGTTTTGCAGAAAATGGTGACATGGTTGGTGTTGTTACTAAAAACAAGGCTTATTCTCTTATTCGGAAGCATTTTGCTGTTGTTGTTAATGTTGATAATGCATTGCGCAACAATTTAGTTGCAATCAAGCTTCAACAGTCTTTGCCTGTTGAAGAGCTTACAAAAAAGAATTGGAGGTAGTTTTATGTTAAAAGATGGTTACGTTAATGTTTTAGGTGCTTACCTGCCTGTCGAGATTGATCCTTATCTTGATAAAGATGGTAATGAAATTAAAATCAATCCGTGCCCGAAATGTGGCTGTAAGGACCAGGAAGTTGTTGTGGACAACATTTATGAGCCTAGCGGCTATCGTCTGAAATGTGCTAATGAAGGTTGCGGCTACTCTATTCCTGAAGAAATCACTGATTTTGAGTATTTTCACGATGATGGTGTTCTTGCTGCTATCAATACATGGAATTTCCATACCGGTCTTGAGGAGCTGATCAAATCTGGTGATTATACTCCATCTGCAGATGAGGACGATAGCCTTTAATGGCATTTTAATTTCAGTCGCAGGCAAATTTTATTGAAAGAGGTCTGCTATGAATCCCGTTGATTATGATGATTATCGTCTTATGGAGCTTGCTATAAGCTTGTACTATGAAGGCTATTCCCGTGAGATGCTTATAAAAAAGCTCATGGAAAAGGTTAATGATCCCCGTAAAGCAGCCCGTTTTTACAATGCTGTTGAAAAATGTGTGCGTGTTAACAGGGATCTGGAGAATAAGCGTAAAGCTGAGCTTAATCGTGAAACCTTAAAGAAGAGTATTGATGAGCAGAAGGCTTGGGAAAAGAAAAAACTATCTGAGCGTAATAGGGACGATGATTATGATTATTGTCCCCCGCTCTACTAATTTCTGAGGTTGTAATGGATATCAAATGTTTTATTAATGCTGGTTTTTATACCAGTTCCCTGTCGATATTCTTAGTCTCATTTTTTGGAGGTGTAATAAATGGCTGAAGAAATAAAAATTGATGATAGCAATGTCAATCAAGAAGATACCGGTATTGTAGAAGATTCTTTGGATGAAGAGCTTGCTGCCTATCAACAAATGGTTGGTAATTTCAAAGAGAATAAAAACATTCAGGCTAAAGCTCATGAAGATGCTGCCTTAAGTATTTCCGAGTCTAAAGCTGCATTTGGCGTAACATCCGATATGGTTGTCGGAGATGAGATAAGCAACTCTTTGACTGATTTAGAGCCTGGCAGTCTTAAATTTTCCTATTTTAATGGTTCGGAAAATGTTTCTCCTGATATGAGCTTTATTGATTTCAGTAATGATGTTGATTCAGGCATTGCTAATTTTATGTCTGATAATCCTGATGGAAGGCCTTTGCCTGGTTCAGTAAAAGTTGAAGGCATATATAATAATCATCCTTTTCATATGATTCTTGATTTCAATACTGAACATATAACCCGTGGTTACTTCTATGGTTTTTTGGAAGATTTGCAGGCTGCTTGCACCAATGGTAGTGGTAAAGATTTTTTAAATAATTCTGCCCTTAATTTTGGTTTTTATGATGATGCTTCTGTAAAAGACGTTGATCCAAATGGCTTTCTGGCTTTCATGGCCTTATCAGCAAAGTTAAGCGTAGCTGAAGATAGATCTAAATTACAGCTGGATATGGATCGTGACGTTTCGGTACCTACTCAGCGTAATTGGGAAGCTCTTTTAGAGAGTATTGAGTCTGCAAGAAATAATATATCTTCTACTCAAAAGCCTGCTGATATTTTTAGTGAACCTGGTCTGAGCAATGTCGACATTGATTATGGTGATCGGCATGTAGATGTTTTTGATTTAGTGGCTAAGGCTGATAAAGCTAAAGAGCTTGTTTCACAGAAGCAGACAGATTTTATTGTCCGTAATTTCGATAAGCTTGCTCCTGCCTATCAAAAGTATTTCAACAATCTGACGGAAGAACAGGATAAGAATCTGAGCTTTAATGTTGCCAGTGATGCTATTCGTGGTATGGTGGCCCGTGAAAAGCTTAAGAATTATCTGCCTAAGTTTGATAATCGCTGGAAAACTATGGATACACGGGAGGCTGAAGCTCTTGCTTTAGAATTTAAAGGCAAGCCTACGCTGCAGCAGCAGCGGTTTCTTGCCCGCTATGTCCCTGAAGCTGATTTAGAGAAGCTTGATTTTGTCAAGGCTAAAGCTGTTATGGGAGCATCTAAAGCGACAGATAAGCTTATTGCTATGGCTGTTTCTTTTGCTGATATCAAAGACAAAGCATCTTTGACTTGTGATCAGGCTGTAGCAATTGTTAATGCCGGAGTACAAAAGTTAAAAAGCTGCGTCTTTAGCAGTGTTTCTCCTTTTGTTGCTCGTCATGTTGCTAAATTCAAGGATGATGTCAAAGAGCATATCGCTGATTATACAATGGCACAGTGGCAGAAGGATTGTCAGACAGTACCGCCGTTTGAATCTCAGCGTGCTTTTATTGATTGGCATAAGCTTAATGGAGATATTAAAGATTTTTCTAAATCATATTCTGAGAAATTTCCTGAGAATTCATGTGCTTTGTACAGTAAAAGGATAAGAGATTATGTTCAATACCGTGATGAGCTTGCCAATAGCCCTGCAAGCCAAAAGCAGCGTGAATATCTGAAATCCAAAGGTATTATCATTGACAACAATACCAGTCAGAAGGAAGCTTTGAAATATATTGTTTCTTCTCTTTATGATGATGGAATTATAAATAAAAATATTGCTCAGTATATGGCCAAAAATCCTGAAATCTGTTCAAACAGATTATTATCTTCGGTGATTGAGAGTAAAGATTTTTCCAAGGATGAGCGTAAAGAGCTGAACAAGGAGCTTGGTATTGCCTGCAGCAATTTTGAAAAGTTTAAACGTACTTATGAGATTCATGAGTCTTTAAACCGTCCTGCTTATTCACTTTCTGATGTTGCTAAGCAGGCTGCTGCGCAACATTATGAAGCAGCAAAGACCTTTGATGATGCTGATAAAGAAATTGCAAAAGTACTTGTCTGTGCTAACTTTAATGAAATTGATAAAGACAGACATATTAAGCAGCTGGCTGAAAATGTTGCAAAACGTCTCGGCAAAAGTTCTGGTTCAATTTCCCGAACTGAAATCATTGCTGACGTTATCACCCGTACTTTACCACAGAATCTTAACTATAAAGAATCTATGGAAAAGAATATTGAGCTTGTTAACAATGCTCAAAAAGGTCTCAATAATGAACTTACCAAAGCTAAAATCAAAACTGAAAGCAAATCTAAAGGTAAGGAAAATTTTAAAGGAAAAACAGAATCAAAGCATGCTGAGCGTGATTGATTACTGTTACTTTCATTACTTAACGTTTATTAATCAAATCCATTTGATTAACAGTTATTACATTATTGACAGTGAAAATATATAAGCTATCCGGAGAGCTTGTTGTTTTATGCTGTTGATATAAATTTTTTAAGGAGGTTTCTAAAATGGCTGACGAACATACCGCTTCAGCGGTCCCTAATGCTGCATCAGGCAGTTCCCAAGATTCCGAAGCTGCTGCCAACAAGAAGTTTCTTGATGCTGACGAGCTTGCAGCTAAAGTTTCTAATGCAATGTTTTTGAAGAATTTATCAAAAAGATTGCAGAAAGAAGCTGAACAACGTAAATCTGCTGCCTCTAAGAGAACTTCTATGAGCAAAGAAGAGTTTCTTCAGAAGGCCCGTGAGGACGCTTATGCTGCCGAAGGTGACAGAATTGCAGATGCCAAGCAGAAACAAATTGAGGGTATTGAAAACGCCCGTATGTACAGCGCAAGACGCGCTCAGGAGGAGGAACAAATTATGGCAGAAGAAGTTAAATTTGAAAAAGGCGATTATAACGCTACTGACAACCAAAGAGCATTTCTTTCCAAAATCTATGATCGTCTGCATCCCTATCATAAGGCTCATATTGATAAGGAAATGCTTGACGGCTGCGCCCGTGGTGAGTACAAACTGAGTTCCAAGATGGTCAATGAGGCTATTGCTACTTCTACTGCCTTGAATTTTTTGAAGTATCATATGGTTCCGGAAGATCTCGAAAAACTTACTGTTCAGGAAGCTCTTTCCAAGCAAAAAGATTTTGATAATAAGCCTAATCTTAAAATGATTGCTAACATGAAGGCTGCCGGCATTAAGTATGATGAGAATACTACCTTTGAACAGGCTAAGGAACTGCTTAATAACCGTCCTATTACTGAACGTCAGTTTGAAATGTTGCGTAATCGTGTAGAAGGTGCTGAAAAGCTTACTTGTGGTGAAGCTCGTCAAATTATGGATAAGCTGCAGCGTGATTATAAGGATAGCCTTAAACAGCCTGTCAGCGAAGCTATCCGTAAAGTGGCTATTGAAAACAAGCTCATCAAGGAAGGTCAGGCATATACCAATGCGGAATGGAAAAAAGATGCTATGCGTATGGAGCCTACTCCTGGCATGAAGGCTCAGCTGAGCTATTATGCTATTACCCTGGATGAAGCGCATAACAATCTTTTCAGTGCTCAACGTGCTGTTGAAAACACTATTCGTCATTTTGAAGAAAATCAGCACTCTCCTATTACTAAAGCACAGCAGAAATACCTTGAACTGGTTGGCTATGTCACGAATGATTCTCGTTATGATAATGGCTCTCGTCCTCTTATGCCTGCAACTTATGGCGAAGCTCAGGAAGCTATTTGGGATGCCAAGTACACTTCTGGTCTTATCGGCAGATCTGATTCCAGATATCTGATTACTCATCCTGATATCCGTCTTCCCGAAAATTTCCTTGATGCTAAACAGCATCGTCTTGATTTGCCTGTTGCCGAGCGTGATGCTATCCGTAAGGAAACCCATGACCTTGTTGTTAGTGACAAACAAGCTCGTAGACTTACTGCTATCCTTTCCCAGGATGCTGTTCCTAGAGAACAGTCTATGTTACAGGATGTAGCCCGTATCGCGGCTTATGATCATTATGATCGTGATAAAGGTGTTATCAAAGACACTGCTGTCAAGGATATGGCTAAGCAACTGCTGTCTCTGAATGTTGAACCGACAAAATATCAGCTTTCCGGTCTGCTGTTGCTGCAGGATAAGAATGGCAACAATATTGAGCCTACTAAGAATCAATATCTTGCTCATGTTATTGCCTGCACTCTGCCGCAGGATGCTGCTGATTACAAAGGCAGCGTAGCCAAAAATCTCGAAGTTGTCAACAAGGTTGAAAAAGCCATGCTTACTGCTCAGAAGAATCTTGAAAAGAAAGCTCAGATTGAAAAAGAAGTTGCGGCTTCTAAAGCTAAAACTCAATCTAAATCCAAAGGTCAGGGCTTGGGCGAATAAAATTTTATCGCTGATTATCTATTTAACAACGTATAACCTTTATAACCTAAGACTAGGTAACTAATCTAATCTATCTAACCAATTCAATGCGTCTGGCTTTCTGCCAGGCGCATAAACTGGTTAAGCTGGAAGGGGTTTTTTGTATGTCTAACAAAACATTGTTTGCAATTAAAAAAGAGCTTTCTGCTAAAGGAGTTCCTTTTGATGATAATACTCCTATACACGAATTAAAGAAACTTTTTGGTAGCCTGCCTGTAACATCAGGCCAGATCCGAGAGTTAAAGCTATTGGGTATTGACTATAAAGACAAATGGAACTGGACAAGAAAAACGGCCAGTGAGTTTATCAGAGATGCAGAAGATTTTATCCGTCTGCGTAATCTGCTTCCTGCCTCTCCTAAGCAGCGTATTCTGCTTATGGAGAATGGTATAGATGTTCCCAAAGGCACAACAAGTGCTGGAGCATCCAAGATGATTAATGAGCTGCCTGCTACTGATGCACAGCTTGCTTATTTTGAAAAAAACAACCTTAAAATAAATCCTGCTAAAAAGCTTACTTATGGTCTTGCTCATCAGATGATTGCTCGTCGTGAGCGCAGATTTTTGGAATATAAACTGCATAATATCAGTGACAAGAAATGAAGAAAGCTATTCTTTTATGTGCTGCTGCTTTGCTTATTGTAATAACTTTGTTTTTGGTTATTTTTGTGAATTTTTTTAGCGGCATGTTTGGTGGTGGAGCAAGCGGAGAAGGCACATGGAGCGGTTATGAGATAACTTCTCCTTTTGGTGAGCGTGTTCATCCTATTACTGGTGAAGTCAAAAATCATCATGGTGTTGATCTCGGTATAGATGAAAATACCGCTCTCCCCTCTTTTATGGATGGAACAGTTACCGAGACCGGCTATGACGAAGGTGGTTATGGTTATTATATCGTTGTCCGTGATAAAGATGGCAATGAAACCTTATATGGTCATTTAAACAGCATTGCCGTAAGCAAAGGCCAGGAAGTCAAGCGTGGCGATATAATCGGTCTGACAGGCTCTACAGGCGCCTCTACAGGTCCGCATCTGCATCTTGAATATAAAGATGCTAATGGTAATCTGCATGATCCTACGCAGGTTTTAAAGCCTTTTTAGATTAAGAATCGAGATGTAAGTTTTGAGAAAATCAGTTTTTTTATTGTTCTTTGTTTTGTTTATGTTGGGGATTTCATCAGTAGTCAGTGCTGCACCAATCACATCTCCTTTTGGTTGGCGTATACATCCGATTACCGGTGAGTGGAAGTTCCATAGTGGTGTTGATATTGGTTATGATTATGGTACCGGTATTCCTGCCATGCTGGATGGCAGAGTTGTTTATGCCGCTCCTTATGGCGGATATGGCAATTGTATTATTCTTGAACATGCAGGTGGCGATCATACGTTATATGCTCATTGCAGTGCGCTTTATGCGTCTTATGGCCAATATGTCAGCAAAGGTACTGTTATAGCTGCTGTTGGTTCTACAGGTTTTTCTACTGGTCCTCATCTGCATCTTGAATGGTGGCATAATGGACAATATGTTGATCCTATGGGGTTGTGGTAACATGATTTCCGGAGAGTGGTGATATGGGGATTATAACCTTCTTTGCTATGCTGCTTTCAGCAGCTATCTTGCTGCTTATTTTCGGCATAGCTTTTTTGAAGTATTCACACAAGAATAGTATTTACAAACGCATAAAGAAACGTAAGGCTGTTATACGTATTTCAGAAGCCGATTACTCAGGCGAAAAGATTAAAGAGCTTGATATAATGCTGGCTAATTACGGTTATTCCTTTGACATCACTGAAATGACTGCTAGTGGCAGTATTGTGCATGTATACAGGAGAAAATAAGTTATGTTAAAAATACTTCTTCGTTTATTAGCTATTGGTGGTTTTATTTATCTTAGTCAGGATAATACTTTTCTTTGGTGGTTTAATGCTAAAATCAATACAGCTCATACACGAGATATATTGGTACATCTTTGTTTTGTTATAACTGTATTCTGTTTCTATGTTTTTGATGTTATATATCTGGATAAGCTGTTGATTGAAGCAGGTGAAGCTGACAAGAGAGGGCAGCACATCTTACCTTATTTCATGAAATTTATTTTTCTTGCCTTTCCTTTTGTGTTAGTGCCGTTTTCTTTATCTTATACTTATTTTGTTGTTATGCCTGTCCTTAAGTTGTTTCAGTGTTATGCAGGCTTCATCGTTGTTACTATGTGGTTCTTTTCTTTTCTTTTGCTTTTCGGCTTTTATTATTATCTTAAACACTCTGATGGCGGTAAGGAGATTATCTGTAGTGTAAATCATCTGAACAGATATCATAAGCTATGGTTTTTCTTGATGCAGCTTTCATTAGGTCTGTTTGCTCTTTCGGAATTTTTTCAGGATATAATATTTCATTTTTTGTTACCATATTAATTATATGATTTATCTAATTTTTATGAGTCGGAGGTCTGTCTAATGGGATTATTGGATTCTATCAATCATGATTTTGCGAAGAGTATAAGAAAAAAGAATTATTCTAAGGAACTGCCGGCTATGCTTGAAGAGACATTAGAAGCTCTCACGATGCTCAAAACACCTTTTATTATGGTGAAACGCAATGAAAACGGTACTTATGTAACTGCTTCCGGAGCTGATTCATTTACTAATGCGGCTCAGGTATATGCTACGGCCGTATCTTTTATCGTTATGATTCTGAAGAATTCCGGTTACAGTGATGATAAGATCCGTAATACACTTACTGATATAGTTGATTCGTCTCTTACTCTAGTACATGATGAGCCTGATGCTCCTCAGAAGTATTTTCATTTGAACAAGAAGTAATGGATATGCTTGATTCATTAGTCAAGGCCCCTATTATCGGGCTTTATATAGCGTTTATCCCTTTGCTTTGGTGTTTTGCTGTCCATGCTTTGAATCATGCCTGTATAGCTGATGAATGGCTTTATAAGGTCTGTTATTGCTTTTTTGCGTTTTCTGAGATGTGCTGCAGCTTCGCTATGATGTATTCACTATACAGGTTTTTTACAAATATTTAGGGATGGAAAGCTGGTGTTTTATGAAAAATATGACTGTTATTGTTAATTGTTTTGATTATAAGGCTATTGCTCAAAAGGCTCATAGGATCAATAAGCTGCCTTCAATAGTCTGCTATGAACGTCCTGCTGATTTTCCTAAGAAATTTGTTGCCCGTCTTTTTTATCTTGGCAATAAGACTATTACCACAAATGTAGTAGTTACTGGAGATACGTATGAGGAGCTGTTAGAAAAAATTAATCCCGTTCTTGATTATCTTGGTATGGTTAGGTTTAATCGTGCTCCTGGTGATGATAATTGCATTATGGAGGTATGGCTGTAGCAGTAGCTGATTCTTATTTTCTTTGTAATCAGCAAAGCTAACATCCATAACATCCATAACTTTAGTTATGGATGTTATGGACATAACGAATGTAACGAGCATTACTTTCATAATAAGTGTTATTCTTATTGTGAACATTACTTTCTTAATTTCTGTTATGGTTGTAATTAAGCTAACCATCATTATATAACGTTAGTTATGTTGGTTATTAAGCTTATGAATATAACTTTAGTTATATTCATAACTAACATAATTATAATAACTGACGTTACTTTCATTATGTTAATTATTTTAGTAACTTTTATTATTTTGGTAATCAACATAACGAAAGTTATCTTTGTTATCTGAAAAAGACGATAATGGACCTTGTTTTATTTCTAAGTTCATAAATTTGTGTTTTTTTAGTAGCAAAAGTATAAAAAAAGTCTGTACAAATTGTGTCGTATGTGGTATATTAAGGCTAAAAATAAGTGAGGTATAGTTTTTTATGGATAAAAAAGATTTAATTGTCCAACTTGCTAAAAAAACTGGTTCTACTCAGTCTAGTGCTAAAAAATTCTTAGAAGCTTTTACTGATTTGATTGCAGATAATCTGACTGTGGATAATAAAATTCGTATTGTTGGTTTTGGTACATTTGAGGTACGTGCCCGTAGTGAGCGTAAGGGCATTAATCCAGCAACTAAAGAAGAAATTATTATTCCTGCATCTGTTACGCCAGTTTTTAAGGCTGGCCAAGTTCTTAAGAATATTGTTGCAGAGAATAATGATAAGCTTGGAAAGTAATCCTGCAGCTTTATAAATATTTTAACTGAATACCCGGTTATCGGAGGCATTGAACAAGCGCTTGTGCGCTTGTTTCAGTGCCTTTTTTATTTATCTGGTTCTAACCTTTGCACGAGGGAACGGAAACTTGTGTCCTCCGTTATAAAGTGCCTGTTGTGGTTTATTTCACTTCAGTGATTTTTTAACGGAGGGATATTATGAAACTCATAAAGGATGTTATTGTTCGTGGCTCAGACGGCAAGGAGATTAATAAGACCGATGTTGGCAAAGCAAGGCGTCTTTTGAAGTCCGGCAGTGCAAAACTGATTCAAAGAACACCTTTGATTATCCAGATGCTTAACTTTAAGACGAACATAACAAAAACTGAAGATGCGTCAAGTCTTGCATAGGGAGTGATGATTTTTGAGCATCGTAATTATATTAGGTAATAATAAAGTATCTTGTGTCAGTCTTACTGTAAAAGATAAAACAGTCAATATTTTGGAAGCTGACAGCAGACATTTTGATGATCTGTCTTCTTTCCTGAGTTCTGCAGATGGCGTTAAATCTTTGCTTTCTTCCTGCTTTGGTGGTGATCTGAAGGCTGCAGCTGAACATAAAATCTATTTTGCCTTTACTGCCGGCAGCGGACTCGCTTATAAGACCTGGCAGGCAGCTGCTTCTTCTTTCAGTGATGTGTCTGACAAGACTTTTGCTGATAAAGAAGACCGTATTTTGTCTTTATGCATTGAAAATGTCCCGCAAGGTTTTACTGATCTATATAAGGACTGCGTGGCAAGCGTTGTAAGCTGTTACGAAGATGATGAAGTCTATACTGTTACTTCTGCATACCTCCCTGGCCTGTATATTAATAATATTAAGGAAGCCTGCGAAACTCTTGGTTTAACCTTATTTGGCATCAGTGATATTGCAAGCAGTTTCTGTAAGTTTATAAACTGTTCTGAGCAACAGGTTTTGGTTCGTGCTAACGGGCTTACAGTGATTGTCAATCAGTTCGGTAGTCTTGCTTTCATGATGAACGGAGATTACAGTGACTCAATCGGAGATATCATCTTCAATATGATTGAGCATTATTATCCTATCAATAACAGCAGAATGAACAGTCAGACTGTTTCCAGCAGCGATCTTGAACCTTTTTTGGTTGTGCCATTCAATGGGTTGTCAAGATACAACTGTGAAATGAGCGTTATTGCTGCCGGCTGCGTTGTTGATTCTAAAATGCTTGCTGAAAGTAATGAAACGGTTAAATCCAATCCAGACAAAGGAGGCAGTAAAAATAGTGTTATCGGTAAATTACGGAAACTTTTTGAGAAAAAGTGAGACTGCAAAAGCAGCTTATGAGTTCAAACGGCCAGTTTACCAGTTTATTGCAAATACTGTTTGTGTTTTCTGCCTTGCTGGTGCTGTTACAAGCGGTTTAGCTTTGGCTTATGCTTATATGGCTACACCTAAACCTGTGTATAGCCAGGAATTGTATGGTAAGGCGCAATCGCTGAATAATAATCTTAGCAGGGGTGCTGCTTTGATGAAGCAGGGCCGTCCGCGTGGCGTAAATGCTTATGAAATCATAAATAAATTTGCAAATGCCCGTCCTGCAGATGTTACCTTGACTGATATTGTCATTTCTCCTGAGCAGTATACTGTCAAGGGCTTTACTCCGAATCAGGATTCGGTAAATGCCTATATATCTGCCCTGGATTTTGGTAAAGGGAAAAAGGCCGGTGTTGCTTCTATTTCCAATAACAAGGGTACGAATGAATTTACTATCATAGTGCATGTTGATGAGCAGAAAGCTGCAGCTAAATCTTCTCCTCAACCGAAAGGAAGTGGCAAGTAATGGGTTCTTTTTCCGGAGATAAGTCAAATTTTAAGACAAGGATTCTTCTTGCCGGATTTTTGTCTGTAGCTGCTCTTGCAGGTAGTGTAATGTTGTCCTCAATGTTTGTATCTAAAATGACTGAAAATAATAAGCAGGCAAGTAATTTTGCATCTCAGAATGTATGGCTGCAGAAGTTTGATTATAAAGATGCGACAAATCTTTATAAGCTTATCTTGAAGCCTTGCAAGGCTGCTGATGTTGATAATGTTCAGAAGGAGCAGCTTGATATCCTAAAGGATCACAAGCTTACTGTTGTCAGCGTTAAGAATGACAAGGGTAATGACAAAGGTCCTTTGAAGGCTCGTAAGACTTCTGTTGATCTTATCGGGGATTGGAACGATCTTAATGCTGCTCTAAGTGATTTTGAGAAAAAGCATTTTGTTGTTATTACCAATGCTTCTGTCAGCACAGATAATTCTAATGGTGCTTCAATTGCAGGTACTCAAGGCTTGATTAAAGTTAAACTTGATTACAATATCTATTATAACTAAACTAAGGAGGTCAAAAGTGCTATGAAAAAAATATCAATAACCGCTCAGTTGGCCGCTTATACTGTTAGTATGTTTATGGGGTTTGGTACATTTGCAGCCTGGAATTATGTTTCTATTCCGCAAGAGATTCAGATGAATGAGATTCCTGTAATCAATCTTGCTTCACTTGGTATTTCTACCGGCAGTGTTGCTTATGCTTCTTCCAGTAGTCCTTTTGGATTTTTGGCTGATGCATCTGCTCTTCCAGCAGGTAATGTTAATATGCCGTCTGGAATTGCTGCTCCTACTCCTCCTGATGTTCCTTCTATGCCCTGCGGATTGCCTGGCAGTTCAGGTGGTGAATTGGTTGTTTTAGGTGTGCTTCCCCCTGATGTTGTAATAATCAGCCGTGGAGGTAAATCTATTACTGCACGTACCGGACAGGATACAGAATTCGGGACTATTGGTACGGTGACTATGAAAGGTGCTTATGTCAACGGCGCTTTCATAGCGCAACGTTGACGGAAGGATGGATAATTAATGAAACCAGCTAAATTTACTTCAGCTGTTCTCGCAGCTATGATGCTTATTTCTAATACGGGATTTGCTTTTCCTATTGATTTTGCTCCCGGTACTCCGCTTGTAGATGCTTTGCGTGCGCTTGGTTATAAGAGTGGCCGTAATATTGTAATAAATGGTGATTTAAAAGGCAGTGTATCCATGCACATGGATGATACTAATTTTGATACAGCATTGCGTGCGCTTGCTCTCTCCAATAATTTCAGTTACGAGTACCTTGATAATATGGATACTGTGCTTATTGCTCCTAATAAGTCCATGTCTGGTATAGAAACAATTAAACTGAAACATATTGAGCCTGATGCTGCTGCAAAGCAGCTTTCCGTGCTTGATGATGCCAAGGTAGTGGTCAATAATGAAACTCATTCTCTTACTGTAAGCGGCAGTACATCAACTATTGACAGAGTTCGTAGCGAGCTGCGTAATATTGATAAAGCGCAGCAGCAGGTCAATATTTTAGCTACTGTTGTCGAGCTTTCAAAAGGAAAGGATCGTTCAATGGGTTTGTCTTATTCTAGCGATTCTTGGACTAAAGATACGTCTGTTGGCGGGTATAATGGCTTTAAATTCGGTATAACTGCTAATCACGAGGAAACTCTTTCTAAAGGTAAAGTTCTTGCCCGTCCTAATGTGACTGTATTTGATGGCAGAAAAGCTTCTATCCTTATGGGTGATAAGGTTCCTGTATTTACTTCTACCAGCGATTCCAATGATACTGACAGTGATACTTCACTTTCCGTTGAATACAAAGAAGTCGGTGTAAAGCTTGAAGTTTTGCCCAGAATCAATGAACTGGATAAGGAAACCATTACACTTGTTATTAAGCCTAGTGTTTCCACTATTTCTCAGTGGGTTGAAAGCGGTAATAATAAAGCTCCGCAAATTAGCGAACGTAGTGCCGAAACTACTGTGCGTGTAAAGAATGGTGAAACTATTCTTTTGGGCGGTCTGCTTAAGAACGAGGAAATCAAATCTATCAAGCAGATTCCTTTCCTTTCTAAAATCCCTATTCTTGGTGAAATTTTTAAATCCCGTAGTATTGAGAAAAAAGATACTGAGATTGTGATTGCCATTACCCCTACTATTGTTTATGACGAGAATGGCAGACCAAAAGTTGAGACGCAGACTTCTACTAAAGGCTTACGAGATAAACTGAACGAGCTGCGTGCAGAGCGTGAAGGTTATGCTCCTAATTCAAGAACTGATGCTGATGCAAAGGCTGAGCTTGATAAAGCTAAAGCAAAAGCAGCTGCAGCGGAGGTCGATAAAGATAAGCTTGCTGCTTCCCTTAAAGAACGTGAGGACACCTTAAAGGCTCGTGAAGCTGAGCTTAAAGCTAAAAATGCAGAAAATGATAAGCTCCGCCGTGAACTTAAGAAATCTACTGCTATGATGCGTGCTGTTATTGACAGCATGGATGAAGGTGGCAGACATGAACAATAAGTATTCTGATAATCTGGTCAATGAATCTATATCTCCTGATGTATTAGCTATGCTTGACAAGGATATCATGGAAAAGCGTTTTATGATGCCTCTTTCCTATGATAAGGACAGTCATACTCTTACTGTTGTGACTAGTCATTTTGAGGATAATTTTATGGATATGAGCATTATACTTGCTCTTGTCCGCAAGAATTACTCTGATATAGAGAGGATTGACTTCTTGTCCTGCGATTACAATAATTTTACTGCCGGCTTTAATGCCCATTATAAGCAGCAGTTTCAGCCTGCAGCTCTGCAGGCTGTTGAGGAAAAGCGTAATTCATCTGTTACCAGTGAGCAGACCAGAAAAAGTGAGGAAATCCTGCAGAAAGGTATTGCTTTAAATGCGAGTGATATCCATATCACACCGATGCGTAATGGTGCGAACGTAATCTATCGCCGTGATGGTGTATTAGTTGACAGCGGTATGACATTATCTGTTGAAGACGAGATTATGATTACCCGTATCTATAAGACCAATGCCAATATCAATGTCAATAATCTTATTCCGCAGGATGGCCGTTTTACCTTTGTAGGCAAAAACATTCGTCTTTCTACTATGCCTTATGGTGGTGACGGCGAACGTAATAAGGTTGTTCTCCGTATCCTTTCTACTTCTGATGTTATTCCTACGATTTCAGATTTAGGTTTTGATTCTGATGAGGAAAAGCTTCTGCGTTCTCTGATCTATAAGCCTAATGGTATTATTCTTATCTGTGGTCCGACCGGTGAAGGTAAGACTACTACTCTCTACTCTCTTCTTAATGAGCTGAACCAGACAGGTAAATATGTCATTGTGACTTTCGAAGATCCTATCGAACGTTATATTGATGGTATTGCTCAAAGCCAGGTGCGCTACGCTGAAGATGAGCGTACTAATTATACTTTTCAGCGTGGTCTGCGCAGCTCTCTGCGTCAGGATCCTGATATCATGCTTGTCGGTGAGACACGTGATGCCGAAACAGCTCTTACTGCTGTGCAGGCATCTCAGACAGGTCACTTGATTTTTACTACGCTGCATGTACGTAATTCTGTTTCAGTGTTCCGCCGTCTGCAGGACATGGGCGTGAATGTCAGCGGTTTTGCTGAACAGATTGTAGGTATTGCAAGTCAAAGGCTTTTATCTACATTATGTCCTCATTGTAAGCATCAGATTAAGGTGCCGCAGGAAATTCTTGATAAATTACGTGCTGAAGACAAGAAAGCTTTGACCAGAGATATGAATGGTGATTATGTCACTTATGTTTCTGACGGCTGCAGTGAATGTAATTCTACAGGTGTTGCCGGACGTATTCCTATCATTGAGATTATCCCTTTCAATAACTATCTTCGTGATTATTTTGCCGACAAACATGGCCTTGTAGATATTGAGCTGTTCCTGCGAAAAAACATAGGTTTCAAAAGCCTTTGGGACAAAGGTTTTGCCCATGTTGTTAAAGGTGATATATCTTTAGAAGAACTTCTTAGCTGCATCGAACCCGATGAAGAGCTTATCAGTCAGGCAGCAGATTTCGAAAATCAAGTCAATAACGCTAAAGAAGGTTATTTTTCAAGGAGGCGTAAATAATGAGCTTCGTGGAAAAAATCAATGCTTTTATTGGTGCAGATAAGCCTAAATTAGCCGATTTTTACGCTTGTTTTGATCAGCTTTACATGCTTTTGAAATCCGGCAGTACCTTGCAGCAGGCTATCAATGAGATTGCACATGTACAGACTAATGCCAAATTAGGTCAGGCTCTTAGAAATATCAGCCGTAATTTATCTGCTGGCGTAGCCACTGGTGCAGCTTTCAAGAAGGAAGGCGTTTTCCCCAGGCTTGTTGCTCCTACTATTGAATCTGGTGATCGTGCCGGTCGCTTATCTGATACGTTTCTCAGGCTTTCTGAATTGATGTGGCTGCAGCATAATCTTTATAGCAAGGTAAAGAATGCTCTTTTTATACCTAAGATTGCTGCTGTGCTCATGGCAATTATGACCATTGCTTATATCAAGATTGCAATCCCTGAATATGTAAAGCTCTATAAAGAGACCGGTATTCCTCTTCCCTGGATTGTCAGCTTTGTCAGTGGTTGTGTAAATGGTATTGTTGATTACTGGTTTATTACTTTACCTGTTCTCTGTGGTTTTTATAAAGCCTGGGAATGGTTCAGTTCTAATAATGTTGGCATTGTGGATAATTGGAAGTTGCGCCTTCCTATTTACAGTAAGCTGCATTTCTTCTTTGTGCAGCATCAGCTGGCATCTGTACTGAATCTGATGCTTTCGAGTGGTCTTACTTTGACTGACAGCCTTTCGCAGGCTGGCAAGGTTGTAGACAACAGCATTGTTTCCAATGCTGTTGGCAAAGTACGTGAGGATATCATCAAAGGTAATACTCTTGCAGATAGTATGCAGCATCATAACCATGGTGATACACCTGTTTTCGATAATATGCTGCTTGCCAGCATCAATGCCGGCGAAAAATCTAATCATATTACTCTTGCTTTAGAGCATGACTGCAAGTATTATGAGCGTTTACTTAACAACATGATTGAGCCTACCTCTACGAAGATTACACTGCTTGTAATGCTTCCGATGGGTTTATTGATTGTTCTTATGTTTATGTTTACTCTTGTACCGATGTTTGATTATATGAGCCGCATTTCCAATGTCTGATGCATAAAAACTAAATATCTTTCAACCTCCTTTTCCGAGGGATTGGAAACGAAAGCTTTTGCTTGAAGTCTTCCAATATTATGGAATAATTTGCCGAGGATAAGGAGGTGTTGAAAATGTTATCCACGGTAAAGCAAAAAACCGTGGTTTTTTCTTCTTCTAAAAAACACGGCTTTACCCTTGTTGAGATTATTGTAGCCTGTGCTGTAGTTATTGCTCTTTTTGCCGGTGCTGTCTTTATTGGGCATAATCTTTTGGAGAACGGCAAATATAATAAGGCAAAGACAGATATTGCTACTATTGATACTGCTGTCCGCCAGTATTTCTTTGATACAGGAAACCCGGTAGATAATCTTGAGACCTTGACTAAGAAAAATGGCGAATATGGTCCTTGGCTTGATACTGACATGCTGAAGGATCCATGGGATCAGGATTATTTTTATACTTATTATGGTAGTGGCATATATTACGTTTTAAGCTATGGAAGCAATAAAGAGCTTGATTCCAATCCTTCTAATATTCCTGATTGTGTTCAAGGTGATGATATCGGTATCTGCAGTATATATTCTGGTCAGAATATTATCAGGTATTCTGATGGCAAAGAGATTCTTTATAATAAATAGCCTTTTTCTGTCTGTTATACAGACAGGATAAATATAAAATTAAATATTGCTCAACCTCCTTTTCCGAGGGATTGGAAACGAAAGCTTTTGCTTGAAGTCTTCCAATATTATGGAATAAATACCGAGGATAAGGAGGTGAAAAAAATGTTGTCCACGGTAAAGTTAAAAAACCGTGGGTTTTTTTTTGGGGAAAGAAGCAGGAAAGGGTTTACGCTCGTTGAGATTCTTGTTGCCTGTGCCATTATCGTTGCCCTGGCTGTCGGCGCGATTCTTATAGGCAGTACGCTTCTTGACCAAGGCAGACATAATAAAGCTCAGACGGATGTTTCCAGTATCAGTGCTGCTATCAAGCAGTATAAATTTGAAATGGGTTCTTATCCGGCTACGTTGTCTGCTCTCACTACTAAATCTGGTTCATACGGTCCCTGGCTTGATAGTGACACGATTACTGATCCATGGGGAACAGCTTATAAGTTTTCCATTGATGATACTAATAGGCGTTTCGGCGTGTGGTCATGTGGTAAGAACAAAACTGATGAAACAGGCAGCTATAGTGGCTCTTTTGCTGGTGACGATATCGGCATAGGGGGCTTCTAATCGCGATAAATTTTTGACTAATAAGCACTTTATTTCGAAAAAAATTTTAGGGGAGGTTTTTAAAATGTATTCTTTAAAGACATTGAAGAATAAACTGAATTGTAAACGTCGTAAAGGTTTTACCCTTATTGAGATCATGGTAGCTTGCGCTATTATCATTGCGCTGTCCGTTGGTGCTTTCTTTGGTTACTCTCAGGCACAGCAATCCCGTAAGATGGCTCAGATGCGTCAGGATATGGAAGCTATCTGCACTGCAGCGCTTGCTTACGAGGCTATGAGTACTGATTCTACTCCGCCGGCTGATATTGCTTCT